>Ga0272446_1000268_pt1 | contig 83444 bp, 81 predicted proteins | sample YNPCB0061_FD_194587 | JGI IMG/M metagenome (GOLD analysis project Ga0272446, IMG submission 194587) | Hot spring microbial mat communities from Yellowstone National Park, WY, United States - YNP-CB-006-1 | ecosystem: Environmental > Aquatic > Thermal springs > Hot (42-90C) > Sediment | place... | reverse complement strand
TCTAGCGGCGGGGCTGGATGCGGATGAGCTTGTTGTGGCTGGAGGCGCCGGCGACGATCTCGATCGAGTCGCGGGGAACGCGGAATTCCGCGGCGAGGAAGCGGATCAGTTCCTCGTTGGCTTTGCCGCGTTCCGGCGGCGCAGCCACCTTGATTTTCCAGTCGCCGCTTTCCAGAAAACCGGCCCATTCCGTTTTCGGGCAGCGCGGGACGACGCGAACCTGGAGCGAGAGCTTTCCTTCGGCTTTGAGTCTGTCATGGAGGCGGGCGATTTCCATGGCGTTACTCGTTCCTGAATGAGATCATTTGTCCGGCGTGGAGCAGCCAGCCTCCATCCGGAGGCTGGGGAACCGCTGCCGGAGCAGCGGGGCGGCAGCGGGCGTCAAACGGGGAGAAACGTCCGAGCCGGGAGATGCGGCAGCGGCCGTTCTTGGGCACCGGCTGCCTCTCCAGATCGCGGCGGGAGAGGCATTCGAACGCGAACTCCCCGATTTCTTCCAGCGTGCGGCCCTCGGGCAGTTCAACGGCGGTGCGAACCCAGCCGTCGCGCTCGATGAAGTTCTTGCCGATGCCCAGGGCGGAGCCGCGCCAGAGCGGCTCGCCGCGGAAACGGTAGAGGAGCTGGACTGCCGCATTTTCGGTCTCGGTATGAAACTCAGCCACAAAATAGCGCCGGGGGTCGGCGATCTTTTCTCCGTCAAACCAGGAATTGCCGCGGCGGATTTTCCCCTCCCTGGCGATTTCTTTGCACGCGATTTCATATGTGAACGGCTCGCCGTCCATCACAAGTTCGCGAGAACCGGCGCCCGGCTCCACGACCACCGGCGCCAACTGGAAGCGCAGGCCGGGCGGGTCGGCCGTGACCGGCTCCACCATGTTGTTGTCGGTGGCGGGCGCCAGCAGCGGGTGGAGTCCGAAATAAGGGCCGTCGTAAGGGACGTCCTGGTGCTCGCGGGTCTGGATGAGAGTGCGCGCGGGGCGGCCCTCGGGGTCCAGCCAGACGCGGTAAACGTACTCGATGTCGGTGGTGCGCCCCCAGCGGGCCATGAGGTCGCGCGTGGAAGTGCCGCCGTCTTCGTTGGAGAACACGGCTGTGTACTCGAGCCACGGGCCGCGCGAGTCCTTGCCGCGCGTGCAATACACGAGCAGGAGAGCATCGCTGAAGCGGCCCAGGGTGTCCGGGCGGGCGAACAGGACGGGCGCGTGACGGACGGGTTCGTAGAAGGCATCGGCGGGAGAGAGGGGCGCGATGCGCGCTTCGCCGATGATCAGGTCCGATCCGCGGGCCGAGTGCCGGGCGTCGCGCTCCACGGCGAGCGTGTGGGCGCCGGGCGGAAGCGGACCGAGGAAAACGCGGTAGCGGCGGGATTCTTTCTCGCCAAAAACAAAGACGTGCTGTTTTGTTTCGCCGTCAAGGCCGATGGCGGCCACGGCCGCCTCGCGCCCGGCTACGCCCCAGTCGGCGGCGGGAGAGGCCAGCTCGAGTTCCGCCACCACCTCGGCGGGCGCCTGGAGAGAAAAGGGGAAGCTGCGCTGCTGCGCGGCGGCGGGCTGGAAGAACAGGCAGGCGAACAGCAGCGAAGCGAGGCGGGAGAGGGCATGCAGCAGGCGCTCCGTGCGCACCGGCTTGCGGAGCACTTCCCGGACGAGCGGGCGTTCCGGGGAAGACTCGAAGCCCGCGGCGCCGGTGAGCACGATGATGGGAACAGCGGGATGCCGGGCGTGCAGCTCGCGGATGAGGCGGCGTCCATCCTCCGTGCGGGGCAGGCGCAGATCCATGAGGATGCAGTCCGGCAGCGGAACGGCAGAGGCGAGCAGCGCGAGCGCCTCTTCAGGAGAGGCGGCCGCATCCACGTGGGAACCGCTCGACTGGAGCAGAAGGGAGCGGAGGCGGCGCTGGTCGGGATCGTCTTCGATGAGGAGGATGCGGGGCATGGCTTCAGTTTTCGAAGTCGATCCTCGCAATCACGAGCTGTGGCAGCACCTGGTTCCACCCGGCAGGGATGTTGTCGAAAGGAAGCCGGAACGGGCGCGATTCGCCGGGCTGGAACGGCTTGCCTTTCACGCGCCGCACGATGGGCACGCGCTCGCGCAGCACAACCTGGCCGTAAGGGTCGTAAAAAATGCAGTTGAGTTCGACAACGGAGATGGAGCGCGGGCCCTTGTTGGTGATGTTGCCGGTGATTTCGACCAGCGTCGTCATCATGTAGTTTTCGGAGGCCTTCATTTCGACGTTGGACAGGGCGAGATGCCCGTTGCGGACATACTCGCGCGCTTCCTCCGTCAGCGGCGGCGGCTCCGGCGGCTTCGGGGGCACGCGGAGGAAGAGCCACCACAGTGCGGCGCCGGCGAGGGCGACAACGACGACGATGACAGCGGCATAGACGGGGAAGGAGGAATTGCCAGTGGGTGAGGCAGGCGAAGGCTTCGGGTTGATTGCCACAGGCGGATGACCTCCTGAAGAACGGGGCGCCGACTGGCGGCCACGCCCGGCGGGGAGCGATGACCGCGAGCGCCGTCCCTCAGGAATAGTTTGACACCGGGAGCCGAGCCGAGCCAACTCAGGATTCAAACAGCCGGCCCTGCGCGAGGGCGGCGGTCCGCGAAATGTCGCGGACGAGCGCGCGGTAAGGGATCTCATCGAGCGTGGCGAAGCTGCGCCACTCCGCGTCGCGGGAGGCGCTGTAGTACCAGTGGGCGAGCATCGCGACATGCGCGGAGCGCTGGGCGAGGGTCACGCGCGGCGGCGAGAGCGCCGTGAACAGGGAGCGCAGGCGCGCATCCAGACTGAGGGCCGGGCCCGTAGCCGTGACGGGGAACTCGCACAGCGGCAACCACGCGCCAGAGAGCATGACGGCGATGTGAAGGACGCCCGGCAGAGGAGAGGGGAGCACGGCCGCGCCGGAGAGGCGGTCGAGCGGAGCGGCGAGGTCTCCGCACAGCGAAGCGGTGTCGCGGATGCGGAGCCAGCGGTCGTGCCAGCGGCGGGCCTGCTCGAAATCGAGTTCCTCGCTGGCGCGGTCGCGCGCGGCGGCCGCGGACTCCAGCAGGCTGCGGCCGCGGGTTTCGAGAAACCGCACGAGACGCGCCGTCTCGGCGCGGTATTCCTCGCCGGAGACAGCCTGCTGGCAGGGCCGCAGGCACTTGCCCATCTCGCCGTACATGCAGCCCGGGTGATCCGGGGAGGGGGCCAGGTCTTCCAGGCAACGGCGGATTTGAAACAGATCGAGCACTTCCTGTTCGAAACGCGCCGCGGCGGTCTTGTTCCGGAACGGGCCGAAGCAGAACGAAGAGCCGCGGCTGGGGCGCGTGGAGACCGTGGTGCGGGGCCAGGGGTTCGACAACAACACCTTGACGAAAACCGGCGGGCGGAGGCGCAGGCGTCTGGCAGCGTCCTCCGGCGCAAGCTGATGCAGCAGTTCGTAGTGGCGCAGCAGGGCGGCGAGGTTCGACGGCGTGAGTTCGTAGTCGACGGCGGAGGCGAGTTCGCCGAGGCGGAGCGCGCGCCCGGCGATGCTCGAGGGCCCGAGCAGGCGGCGCAGGCGGCGGCGCAACAGGCGCGTGCGGCTGACGTACGGCTCGCCTTCGCGGAGATGGATGACGAAGACCGCCGGCGCGTCCGGAACGGAGGACAGGTCGAAGGGCGGCTCGATGCGGGCTGCGGGCGTCATGCGTCGGCTTCAAACAACGACAGCCAGCGCTCCAGCGGCGCGGGCGGCACGCTGCGGAGAGCGAGGTTTTCCTCCACGTGTGCGAGCGAACTCATGCCGGCCAGCGCAGTGGTGACGCCAGGCGCCGAGCGCGCGAACTGCAGCGCGCGCTGCGCGTCGGTCCAGCATTCGGGGAAGGCTTCGCGGACGCGGCCGGGAAGCGAGGAGGCCAGCCGCGCCTGCAACAGCGGCGCGCTGGCGATGACGGTGATGCCGAAGCGGGCGGCGAGTTCGAGCAGCGTTGCGTGATTCGGCGGCTCTCCCTGGTGCGGGCGCGTGAACGCCTCGGGCATGGCGAGGTTGAACGGGAGCTGGACGAAGCGGAAGCGGCAGTCCTCGCCGCCAGCCTCGCGGGCGATCTCGACAATGCGGGGCAGGCTCAGGCGCAGATCAGAGTCCTGGCGCTGGCGGAGCCCGTCCCAGGTGGCGATGCCATAGGCGGCGACGCGCCCTTCCTGACAAAGGCGCTCGAGCAGCGAGAACGCCGCACGGAGGCGGTCTTCAAACACGCCGCGCGAAACGAAGCGAAGCTGTGTCTCCGGGTTGTGAAGGTAGAAGACATCAATGGTTTCGAGCGCGAGGTTTGACAGGCTGCGGGCGATCTGATCTTCAAGAAACGCAGGCGCGATGCAGTGCATGCGGCCCACGACATCGCCGGAATCCGGCAGCCCGGCAGGCACGGCGCCGGGCGTGAGAAAACCGGCCTTGGTGCACACAAGAATCTCGTCGCGCGCAGCGGCGTCTTCGGCAAACAGAGATTGCAGAGCAGCCCCCACGCTTCGCTCGGAGCGCTGGTGGCGGTAGTTGATCGCAGTGTCAATCACGTTCACGCCGGCAAGCACCGCGGCGCGCACGGCGGCGGCGTAGCGGGCGTCGCCTTCATCCGTTGGCTCGCCGAGGTAGGTGCCAATGCCGACGGAAGAGAGCAGGCAGCCCTGAGCGAACCGGTAGAAGCCGTTGTCGAGCGCTTCAGCAAAACGCGCGGCAAAGCGGCGGGAGCCCTCGGGCGTCATGTGTGCGGCGGCCACCCCTCGATTGTATCGGGGCGGCGCAGCGTGTCGTACACTTGCGGTAACGCGGCCGCGGGCCGCGGCGAAGAGGAGCCATGCTGCAATCCTTGATCCGGGCGCTGCTCCGGATGTTATACCGGCTGGAGGTTCACGGCGAGGCGCCGCACAGCGGGCGCGGGCTGGTGATCGCCAACCACCAGTCGTTTCTCGATGCGCCCATCCTGTGGTCGATGCTGCCGCGGGACGCGCTGTGGCTGGTGCACACGCAGGTGATGGAGCAATGGGTGTTCCGGTTCCTGCTGAAAGCGGCGGACCACATCGTGATCGACGTCACAAAGCCGCTGGGTGTGAAGGAGGCGATGGCGGCGCTGGACCGCGGCCGCCTGGTGGTGATCTTCCCGGAAGGGCGGGTGACAGTGACCGGGGCGCTGATGAAGATTTACGACGGTCCGGCGTTCATCGCGGCAAAGACGGAGGCGCCGGTGACCGTGGCGGTGATTGACGGCGCGGCGCGTGCGCGGGGCTTTACGCGGATGCGCGGGGACTATCCGGTGGCGTGGCTGCCGAAGATACGCGTGACGTGGTTCGGGCCGGAAGTGATCCGCATGCCGGAAGCGCGGACGGGGCGCGAGCGGCGGCGGGCGGCGAGCGAGGCGATGCGGCGGCTGCTGCAGCGGTCGATGTGTCTGGCCAGGCGGAAGCGAAGCCTGTTCGAAGCGTTCCTGGAAGCGGTGGACCTGTTCGGGCGCGGGCGCGACATGGTGGAAGACTCGGGCGGCACGCGCATGACCTACGGGCGTCTGCTGCGGGGCGCGCTGGCGCTGGGGCGGTTGACTGCGCGGTTCACGAGCGAGGGCGAGAATGTGGGCGTGCTGCTGCCGAACGCCGCGGCGGCGCTGGCGCTGGTGCTCGGGCTGATGAGCCGGCGGCGCGTGCCGGCGATGCTGAACTTCACCTCCGGCGTTGAGGGCATGCAGAGCGCGCTGCGCGCGGCGCAGGTGAAGACGGTGATCACGTCGCGCACCTTCCTCGAGCGGGCGAAGCTCGAGGAGACGGCGTCACGGCTGGAGGGCGTGCGTCTGGTGCTGCTTGAAGATTTGCGGCAGCAACTCACGGCGGGGGACAAGCTGTGGCTGCTGTTGTTCGCGCTTCGAGCCCCGCGGCTGGCTTCGAAACGCGCCGCGCCGGACGAGCCCGCGGCCGTGCTGTTCACCTCGGGAAGCGAGGGCAAGCCGAAGGGCGTGGTGCTGAGCCACCGGTCCATCCTGAGCGACATCGAGCAGGCGCTGACGGTGCTGGACGTTTCACCGGCGGACAAGATCTTCTCGGCGATGCCGGTGTTCCACAGTTTCGGCCTGATGGCGGGATTCCTGCTTCCGGTGGTGAGCGGGATTCGCGTGTATCTGTATCCGACGCCGCTGCACTACGCCGCGATCCCGGAGCTGTATTACGACCGCGACGCGACGGTGATGTTCGCCACGCCCACGTTTCTCAAGCATTACGCGAAGCGCGCGCACTCCTACGATTTCCGGCGCACGCGGCTGCTGGTGGCGGGCGCGGAGAAGCTGACGGCGGAGGTCGAGCAGACGTATTTCGACAAGTTCGGGCTGCGCATTTACGAGGGCTATGGCGCGACGGAGTGTTCGCCTGTCATCAGCGTGTGCACTCCGATGCGGGCCAGGCGCGGCACGGTAGGCGAGCCGCTGCCGTTGATGGAGGCGCGGCTGGAGCCGGTGGAAGGCCTGGAAGAAGGCGGGCTGCTGCATGTACACGGCCCGAATGTGATGCTGGGCTATGTGCGCGAGAGCCGCCCGGGCGTGTTGGAGCCGCCGGAGTCCCGATTCGGCCCGGGGTGGTACGCGACGGGCGATCTGGCGGTGATCGAAGACGGCTTCATCCGGCTGCTGGGGCGGCAGAAGCGGTTCGCCAAGGTGGCCGGAGAGATGATTTCGCTCGAGCTGCCCGAGCGCATTGCGGAGCGGGCATCGCCGAAGCATCAGCACGCCGCGGTGGCGCGACCGGACGCGGCGCGCGGGGAGATGATCGTGCTGGCGACGGAAGACGCCGCGCTGCAGCGGGAGGCCCTGCAGGCAGCGGCGCGCGAGATGGGCGCGCCGGAGCTGGCGCTGCCGCGCCGGATCATCGTAGTGGACAAGCTGCCGTTGCTTGGAACCGGCAAGCTGGATTATCCAACGATCGCGCGGATGGTGGAGGAGCGCCTTGGCGAAAACAAGGGTTGATGCAGGCTACAGCGCGCGCGAACAACGCGCCTGGTACATGTACGACTTCGCCAATTCGGCGTTTTCCTCCACCGTGGTGACGCTGTTTCTCGGGCCGTACCTGACAACGCTGGCCAAGGCGGCGGCAGGCGCCGACGGCATGGTTCGGCCGCTGGGCATCCCGGTGGACGCGCGCAGCTACTGGAGCTATCTGATTTCGATCTCCGTTTTGAGCCAGGTGGCGGTGCTGCCGGTGGTGGGCGCGATGGCCGATGCCAGCCCGAACAAGAAGCGCGTGTTGGGAATGCTGGCCTACACGGGCGCGGCGGCGACCATTGCGATGTTCGCCCTGACGGACGGCATGTACCTGGCCGGCGGCGCGCTGTTTCTGTTGGCGAACCTTGCTTTCGGGGCGTCGATTGTCGTCTACAACAGCTTCCTGAACGACATTGCGCCGCCGGAGCAGCGGGACGCCGTTTCCAGCAAAGGCTGGGGCATCGGCTATCTGGGGGGCGGCATTCTGCTGGGGCTGAACCTCCTGCTGTATCAGCAGGCGCCGCGGCTGGGGCTGGACGAGGCGATGGCGGTGCGCATCAGCCTCGGTTCGGCGGGCGCGTGGTGGGCGTTTTTCACCGTGATCCCGATGATGGGGCTGCGGGCGCGCGGGGCGGCCCACCCGCCGGCGGAAGCGGTTTGGAAAGACGGCTTCACGCAGCTCGCGAGAACCGTCCGCAGCCTTGGACGCTACCGCCAGGCGCTGCTGTTCCTGGCGGCGTATCTTTTGTACAACGACGCGATCCAGGCTGTCATCACGTTATCGGGGCAGTTTGGCGCCGACCATCTGAAGATGCCGATGAGCGAGCTGACGATGGCGATCCTGATGGTGCAGTTCGTGGCATTCGCCGGGGCGCTGGCGTTTCAGAAAGTGGCGGAAAAGCTGGGCGCTTACAGGACTGTCGTGGCCAGCCTTTTTCTCTGGACGGCGCTGATGTGCGGCGTCTTTTTCATTCGCACAAGCCGGGATTTCTTTGTGGCGGCGGCGCTGGTAGCCCTGATTATGGGCGGCACGCAGGCGCTGAGCCGGTCCCTGTTTTCCGTTATGATTCCAAAGGGGAAGGAAGCGGAATACTTTTCGCTCTATGAGATAAGCGACAAGGGCACAAGCTGGCTGGCGCCGCTGATTTTCGGCCTGGCGCTGCAGTTTACGGGGAGCTATGAATGGGCGGTGGTGAGCCTGATCGTGTTCTTTTTGGCGGGCATCGCGGTGCTGGGCAAGGTGGATGTGCGGCGGGGCATGCAGGAAGCGGAGGCTGCCGAATGAGAGTGCAGGCCTATCATGGCGGCGCATCGTTTGAAGCGATCGGCGTCGATCTGGCCCATCTGGAGCGGGCGGGCGAGGTCATCACCGCGGACGTGCTGGACGCATGGTTCGATCCCGCGCCCGAGGTGCTGAATACGCTGCGCGAGCATCTGGCCTTTCTGCTGAAAAGCTCCCCTCCCAGCCACGCGGAGGGTTTTGTGCAGGAATTGGCCGTGCGGCGCGGCATCCCGGCGGAGAGCGTGCTGCCCGGCGCAGGGTCTTCCAGCCTTCTGTTTGCCTGCCTGCCGCGGCTGCTCGAACCGGGGCGCGCCGTGGCGGTGCTGGATCCGATGTACAGCGAGTACGAGCATATCGCCGGCGCGCTGCTCGGCTGTCCTATCCTGCGGCTTGCTCTGCGGGAGGAAGACGGTTTCGCGGTGCGCACGGAAGCGCTGGTCGACCTGGTCAGGACGCAGCAGCCGCAGGCGGTTCTGCTGGTGAACCCGAACAACCCCACGGGACGGTGCTGGCCGCGGGAAGAGGCGCTCGAGTTTCTCGCCGCAATTGACCCGGAGACGTGGGTGGTGGTGGATGAAACCTACCTTGAGTTTGCCGGCGAGGGACTGTCTCTCGAAGCGGAGGCGGCGAGGCGCCAGCGGCTGGTGGTGGTGAAGTCCATGTCGAAGGTATACGCACTCAGCGGCGCAAGGGTGGGCTACATGGTGGCGCACCCTTCCGTGGCGGAGGAACTGGCTCGCTGGCTGCCGCCGTGGCCGGTGGGTCTGCTGTCGCAGGCAGCGGCCATTGAGGCGTTGCGGCGCCCGGGCTACTACCGCGGGCGGTATAAAGAAACCAGGCTGCTGCGCGAAGAATTCCGGGCGGCCTTGCAAACCCTGAATCCTTTGCTTTCGTGCACGAATTATTTCCTGATTCAACCGCCGGATCCTGCCGGAGTGGCCTCCCGTTTGCGAGAGCGAAAGATCTTTGTCCGGGAGTTTTTTCAAGGGGTATTGACGGGCCGGTATCTCCGGATTACCGTGCGTTCCAAAGAAGAAAATATGCGGATGATTGAGGCAATGCGGTGAAATTCATCTACCGGCATGCGGAGACCGAGCAGGATTATGAACTGATACGCCGGCTGAATCATGCAGCATTCGCCGAAGAACTGGGCCAGCATGAGCCGAGAGAGGACGGCCGGCTGATCGACCGCTTCGAAGCACGCAGCCGTTATCTGATGGCGCTGGACGGGGAACGCCTGGCGGCGATGATCTGCTGGTCGATGGAGCGGCCGTTTTCGGCCGAATCCCGGCTCCGCGACCCCGGCGTCGTGGACGAGCTGCCGCAGCCGGTGTGCGAAGTGCGCCTGCTCGCGGTGGCGCGCGAGTACAGGCACTCGGCGGTGTTCGCCGGACTGCTGGCGAAGCTGCTGGAGGAGTTGCGGGCGGCGGGAGCGGCAACGCTGCTGATCAGCGGCGTGGAGGAGCGAGCCGGGATGTACGAGAGAATGGGCTTCCGGGCGCTCGGGCCGGCGGTGCCGCAGGGCGCGGCAAGGTTCATTCCCATGGCCCTGCGTCTCGGCGAGCTTCCTGCGCGCATCGCGGAGGAAGCCGCGAAAGTTCAGCGGCGGATCTCCTGATCCTTGTACTGAAGCTGGTAAAGCTTCCAATAGATGCCGCGCTGGGCGAGCAGTTCCTGGTGCGTCCCCGTTTCCCGGAGTTGCCCCTTGTGCATGACGAAGATCCGGTTCGCGCGCTGGATGGTGGAAAGCCGGTGGGCGATGATGATCGAGGTGCGTCCTTCGACCATGGTCTCCAGAGCTTCGCGGACCTTCAGCTCCGTCTCCGTGTCCACGCTGGAGGTGGCTTCGTCGAGGATGAGATAGAGCGGATCGTGGGCGAGGGCGCGGGCGAAACTGATGAGTTGCTTTTGCCCGGTGGACAGGCCGGCGCCGCGCTCGCGCACGGGGTGATCGAAGCGCGCCGGCAGCTCTTCGACGAAATCCATCAGGTTCACCTGTTCGGCAGCCAGTTCGATGGCGTCTTCGGTGACATGGGCCGATCCGAGCCGGATATTGTCCGCGATGGAGCCGGTGAACAGGGTGGGATCCTGAAGCACGACGCCGAAGCGGCGGCGCAGATCGCGGGGATCAAACTCGTGGATGTCGACGCCGCCGATGCGGATGGCGCCGCGCTGGACGTCGTAAAAGCGCAGCAGCAGGTTGGTGAGTGTGGTCTTGCCTGCGCCGGTGTGTCCCACCACGGCGATCACTTCGCCCGGCTGGATCGTGAAGGAGACGTCGCGGAGCACCCACTCTTCGTCTTTGTAAGCGAACCACACGCGGTCGAATTCGATCGGCGCGATGGTGGAGGGAAACGCAACCGCACGCGCGGGCGGCAGGATGCGCGGCGGGGTGTCGAGCAGTTCGAAGATCCGCTCCGCCGCGGCGAGAGCCGTCTGCAGAATGTTGTAGCGCTCGCTGAGATCCTGGATGGGGCGGAACAGCCGCATCGCGTATTGGAAAAACGCGATCAGAACGCCGAGGGACAGCGCATTCTGCCGCACCTGCCAGCCTCCGGCCACCAGGAGCGACGCAATGGTGGCCACGCTGACGAATTCGACGGCCGGGTAGAACCACCCGTAGGCTCGGATCGAATCGAAGTAGGCGTCGCGGTGCGCCGCGTTGACAGCCGCGAAATCGCGCGCCGCGCGGGCTTCCCGGTTGTAGAGCTGCAGCACGGCGATGCCGGAGACATGCTCCTGCAGAAAGCTGTTGATGCGAGCCACGGCGGCGCGGATGCGCCGGTTGCTGGAAGTCACCGCCCGCCGGAAGAGAAAGGTGACAAGGAACACGGCCGGCAGCGCAGCCAGCATCAGAAGCGTGAGCGCCGGACTGAGCCGGAACATCGCGGCCAGAATGAAAAGAACCACCAGCGCGTCGCCGAGCAGCGACACCAGGCCGGAGGCGAACAGCTCGTTCAGCGCATCCACGTCGCTGGTGACCCGCGTGACGAGCCGCCCCACGGGATTCGTATCGAAGAAGCGCACATCGAGGCGGTGCAAGTGATCGAGGATCCGGCGCCGCAGGGAGAACATGGCGCGCTGCCCCGTCCATTGCATGATGAGCTGCTGCGAGAAATCCAGCATCAGCCCGGCGGCGAGGATGGCCAGGTACAGCAGGCTGATGTGCGCGATGCCGGATGCGGGATCGGGCGGGAGCCGCTGTTCCAGCCAGGGGAGGGTCGAAGAGGCGGCAGGCGCCAGATACCGGTCGACGGCGATCTTGACGAGCAGCGGCGACAGGATCTGAAGAACCGAATTGACGAGCAGGCAGGCGAGAGCCAGCAGCACCCACGGCCAGTAAGGGAGAACCAGGGCCAGCAGCCGGCGTGTGAGGCGGGAGTCGAACGAACGGGTGAGCGAGACCTCTTCCTGCACTCCGATTTCAGTGTAACCGTTCCGGCGCCGCAGGCGGCGTCCGAGCAGCTACAATGAAAGATTGCGCCGGCGCGGCTGCACGCGCCGCGCCGTTGTCTCCTGCATGAATGAAACATTGAATGGCGCCGTGGTCGTCGACAAGCCGGCGGGGTGGACGTCGCACGACGTAGTGAACAAGATCAGGCGCATCTTCGGCACGAAAAAAGTGGGACACCTCGGCACGCTGGACCCTGCCGCCACCGGGGTCCTGCCGCTGCTGGTGAACCGCGCCACGAGGCTGGCGCAGTTCTTCAGCGCAGGCCAGAAAGAATACGAAGGCGTCATCCGCTTCGGACACGCCACGAGCACGTACGATGCCGACGGCGAGCCTCTTGGCGATGACCGTCCGCCGGAACTCACGTGGGAGGACGTCGAACACGTGCTGCGACCATTTCGCGGCACATTTCTGCAGACTCCGCCGCCGGTTTCCGCGAAGAAAATCGGCGGCCGCCCGGCGTATGAACTGGCGCGAAAACAGGTGGAATTCGAGCTGAAACCGGTCGAAGTGACCGTGCATTCCATCGAAGTTGTGGACGTAAATGGCTGCCGGCTGAAACTGAAGGTACGGTGCAGCCCGGGCACCTATTTGCGCGCCATCGCCCACGACGCAGGGCGGATCCTCGGCTGCGGCGCCTTTCTGGAGACCCTGCGCAGAACGGTCTCAGGCCCCTTCGGCGAGCGCCAGGCGAGAACGATCGAACAGTTGGAAGCCCTCGCGCAAGCAGGGCGGCTGCAAGAGGCGCTGGTTCCTGCCTCCGAACTGCTGCCCGAGTTCCCGTCCCAGGTCGTGGACACGATCACCGAAACGCAGATCCGGCAGGGGCGGGACTTCCGCGTGTCGCCGTTCCGCGGCGCGGGCGGGGCAAGGTACGTCAAGGCAATCAATGGGCGAGGCGAGCTGGTCGCCATCGGCGAGGCGTCCATGCCCAACGTCTATCATCCGGTGGTGGTGCTGTAGCGGGCGGCTCCCGGCGCCGGATCACCGGAGCCCGATGATCCGGCCTTCGGCGTCGACATCCATGCGCACGGCCTGCGGTTCGCGGCCGAGGCCCGGCATGCGCATCATGTTGCCCGCGATCACCACGACGAACCCCGCCCCCGCAGCCAGGTCCGCGTCCGTGACAGTCAGCGTCCAGCCGCTCGGCGCGCCGTAAATCTTCGGATTATCCGTAAATGAAGACTGCGTTTTTGCCATGCAAACCGGAAGATTGCCAAAGCCGGCAGCAGCAAAGCGATCCAGTTTTTTCTTTGCCTTGCTTTCAATGTAGACAGCGGATGCGCCGTAAATTTCCCGCGCGACGGTCTCGATTTTGGTGCGCAGGCTGACTTCGGGCTTGTACAGCGGCTCCGGCGCAGCCGCGCGGTTTTCGAGCGTGCCGAGCACGGCTTCAGCCAGCTCGATGGCGCCATCCCCTCCGCGCGAGAAGGCCTCCACGGCAGCGGCGGGCACGTCCCGCTCGCTGGCGAAGAGCCGGATTTCCCGGATCAGGTCGTCGGTATCTTCAGGAAAGCGGTTGATGGCAATGACAGCGGGGACGTGGAACTTCTGAAGGTTGTCCAGATGGCGTTCGAGATTGGCAAGTCCGCGGCGCAGCGCCTCGGCCGTGTACGGGCCTTTTTCTCCGCCGTTGCCCTGCGCACAAAGGGCGCGGGCGCTTGCGATCAACACGGCGGCATCGGGCCTCAGCTTGCTGGCGGGCATCACGATGTTGAAATACTTCTCCGCGCCGAGATCGGCGCCGAAGCCGGTTTCGTTGACGACGTAATCGGCCAGGCCCAACGCCATGCGCTGGGCGATGACGCTCGACGTCCCGTGGGCGATGTTGGCAAAAGGCCCGGCGTGGACAAGCGCGGGAGCGCCCTCGGTAGTCTGGACGAGGTTGGGCATGATGGCTTCATTCAGCAGAACCATCATCGCCCCGGTGGCGCCGAGGTCGGCGGCGCGGACCGGCTCGCCTTTCAGGTTCAGCCCGATGACGATGCGGCCGAGGCGCGCGCGCAAGTCTTCCCGGTCTCGCGCCAGGGCGAGAATCGCCATGATCTCGCTGGCGGCCGTAATCACGAAGCCCGTCTCGCGGGGCACGCCGTTGGCCTTGCCGCCAAGGCCGACGATGACGTGGCGCAACGCCCGGTCGTTCATGTCGAGGGCGCGCGGCCAGGCGATCTCGTCCACATCGATGCCCAAGGGGTTTCCGTGATGGAGATGGGCGTCGATCATCGCTGCCAGGAGATTGTGGGCGCTCGTGACGGCGTGGAAATCGCCGTTGAAATGGAGATTGATCATCTCGCTGGGGATGACCTGCGAGAGCCCTCCTCCGGTGGCGCCGCCCTTCAGCCCGAAAACCGGGCCCAATGAGGGTTCGCGCAGCGTGACCGCCGCGCGGCGGCCGAGCTTTTCCAGAGCCTGGGTCAATCCGATGGACACCACCGTCTTCCCTTCCCCGTGGCTGGTGGGCGTGATGGCTGTCACCAGGATGAGGCGGCCGCGGCGCGGTGGATTTTCCAGTAATTCGAGCCGCAATTTTGCGGTATATTTGCCGTAATATTCGAGGGCATCTTCCGGGATGCCGAGCTTGTCAGCAACGGAGCGGATAAGCAACATGGCCGGACCTCCGCCCGCCATGCTACCGCATCGAAGAAAAGAAAGGGATCCCCCTTTCGGGCCGCCATCCTGTCTGGCGGAGCGCGCCGCTGCGGGACAGGGGGGCTTTCCGGGCGTCGAACGGGCGGGAATCGGCCACTTCCACTCAAGCGCGGCCGCATCCATTTCCGAGCGGTGGCAAAGCCACACAGTTGCGGAACCCGGCAATCCGGGCAGAACCGCGTTCCGGAACGGATTGCCCCCAAATCCCGGCCTGCGTCCGCCGCCAGGAAGGCGCGGCGGCGCATGGGCAGGTGAGAGGCGCAGCGAGCGGGAAGCCCATTCCGCGAGGTAACACCGCCAAGTTGGCGCGGGTTGAGGAGGATGCGCGGGAAGGCCGCTCACAGGGGACTCCGTTCTCACTCCCCCGGGCTGAAGCCGGTCCCAGGGAACGTTCGCGGCCTTCTCTTGTTCCGCAGGCTAACGCTCAATCTTCATGGGACCAAACGCCGGGGCGGGCATTTCTGCTTCATCGCGCAGATTCACGTAAGGGTTCCGTCCTGCGCCGTAGTAAAGCACCGCATCCTCGGGCAGTTTTCCCTGGAACAGCAGCTCAATGACATTCGGCGCCTCGCGGGACACCCGCTGCCGGTAGATCAGCGGCAACTCGTTGCCAGCCGCATCGCGAATCGAAAACCCGTTCAGCCGGCCCGCGTGCCTCAATCGCCCGTTTACTTCGCTGAATTCGACCAGGATCATCTGTCCTTTCACCCGTGCCGCCACAGGCCGCGGCCCGCGCCGCAGGCGCCCCTCGGCCAGGTTCGCCAAGCGTCTGCCAAGCAGGCGCAAGTCGTCCGTGCCGACGTGAATTCCGTCGTCGAGTTCGCAATCCACGCAGGTGGTCATCCAGACGTTCGGCAGTTGAGACTCGACCCGAACCTGGGCGTCCTGCACCATGTCCCATGGCGCTGCCGGGGCGGCCGTCACGTGACGCCCGATCTGCACGTAGTAAAACGGCAGGTCCCGCAAGCCGGTGTCCTGGCGCAACTGCTGGATGAACCGCCGGAACTTTTCCTCAAACAGCGGGGCGGCTTTGTCGTTGGCGTCGCTTTCGCCCTGGTACCAGAGCACGCCGCGGACACGGCCGCCGGCGAGCTGAATCCGGCGCAGCATGGCCCCGTAAAGCGATTCCCCGCCCTTGTCCTTGAGATCCGGGCTCCACTGGTCCATCGAGGTTCCGCCGTGAGCGCAAGGGATCAACCCCACGGGCACGCCGGTCCGCCGCGCCATCTCCAGCGCGAACGGCAGCCCGGCGCCCGCGCCCTTGCGCCGCGCCTCGATCCATTTCCTCAGCTCGTCGCCTTCGAGCTTGGCAATCTCGCCTTTTGCGTTCTTGCGCCAGTGCACCTTGTCAACGGCATCCACAAGCCGGTGCAACGGGTCTTCGGCCACCACCCAGGTGTCCGTCATATCGAGGGAATTCACCATGGCGCTAGGCAACGGCAGGTCCTCGAGATTGCCGACGCCCTCCATGTTGGACTGGCCCGCCAGGACCCACAGGTCCCCGACCAGCACATGAGAAACGGAGGCAAGATCCCGGGCGCCTGCCACGCGGAACTCGAGCCGGTACGGACCGCCCGCGGGCAGCGCTTTCAGCTCGGCCTGCCAGCGGCCGTTCTCGACCTTGCCGGCGGGCTGCCAGTCGAAGCCGGCCAGCGTCATCCCTGCCTTGAGGACCCGCGCCTCCACCGCCTTGCCCTGGGCGCCCGCTGCCGTGCCTTCCACGCGGATGTCCGCGGCATTGGCCGGGCCGCGCTGGAACACCTGATAGTCCGCGGCTCCCCGTTCGACTCGCAACGCCTGCGCGGACAGCAGCGACCCAGCAAGAAAAAATGCCAGCGACCTCATGAACACCTCCAAGGCCGCCATTCTATCCCCTTCGGCCGGGAGAATGCCGTTGCTCATGACGCGGCTGCGGAAGCCCCGGCGCCTGCCACCGTCTCCAGCACGGTCTGATGGACCTTGAGCAGCAGATCCACCTCCCGGCGCGAGATCCCGAGCGCGGCCGCGATGTTCTCAGGGCTCTGCCCTAGCCTGTGCATGCGCAGCGCCTGGCTGCGCCTGGTCAGATTCATGCCTTGCTTTGGGCCGGCCACCCTGTCAAGAGCCGCCCGCCGCTCTTCCTCCAGTTCCTGTGCGAGCGCCTGCACCGCGCGGCGCAGCTCCCCAGCTTCCGTTCGCCATCTCTCTTCCAGCGCGGCGGCCTCGGCTTGTGCGCGCGCCAATTCTCTCTTCAGGCTGAAGAACAGCAGCAGCGCCCCGGCCAGCGTGAGCGTGCAGGCCGCCAAGGTCAGGATCAAGTGCATCTGCGCTTCCATCACACCAAGTTACGGCCGAGTTGGCCCGCCTCTCCATATCACCGCCGGCGCCGGGGCATACGCCTGCCGCCGGCACCCGCGTCTGGCAGAATGAATCCGTCATGCCTTTGCGCGTCGTCAACCGGACCCGCTCAACGATCCTCGCCACGCGCGCCGAAACGGCAGGCGAGTCCGGCTCGCGCCGCCGCGGCCTGCTCGGCCGGGAATCGCTGGCGGAGGGCGAGGGGCTGTGGATCGTCCCCTGCGAGGCGGTCCACTGTTTTTTCATGAAATTCACGATCGACGTCGTGTTCCTGGACCGCAAGCTGCGCGTGGTCAAGGTGCGCCCCTCGCTCAAGCCCTGGCGCATCGCCGGGTGCTGGCGCGCCCACTCCGTGCTCGAATTGCCGGAAGGCGCCATCGCCGCCACGGGCACGCAACCCGGAGACGAGCTGGCCTTCGAGCCGGTCCCGCCCTCCTGATCAGCGCTTGCCCGGCACCATCGGCACAAACATCACGGGGAACTCCGTCCGCCGGCGCACCCGGCCCTTGGCGTCTTTGTCGATCACCACCAGCTCCTGCCAGCCCGTGCCCACCGGCGCCACCAGCCGTCCGCCCGGCTTGAGCTGGTCGATGAGCTTCTGCGGCACATCCGGAGGCGCGGCGGTCAGCAGGATTTTGTCGAACGGCGCCTGCTCTGGCCAGCCTTCGTAGCCGTCGCCGATCCGCACGGTCACATTGCGGCAGCCGAGTTCAGCCAGCCGCGCCTGCGCCTGCTTGCCCAGCGGCTCCACCACTTCGATTGTGTAGACGTGTTTCACGAGCTGCGCCAGCACCGCCGCCTGGTATCCCGATCCCGTGCCGATCTCCAGCGCCCGGTCTTCCGGTTTCGGGTCCAGCATCTCGGTCATCGCCGCCACGATGTAAGGCTGCGAGATCGTTTGCCCGTGGCCTATGGGCAGCGGGTGGTCCTCGTAGGCGGAGCGGCGCAAAGACTCGGGCACGAAGAGATGCCGCTCGACCTGGCGCATGGCCTGGAGCACCGCCGGGTTGCGCACGCCCCGGCGCTCAATCTGGAGGCGCACCATCTGCTCCCGCAGTGCGGTCCAGTCCTGGCCGTTCATCGAAAAAGAGAATGCGGACACGAGCCACGCCGGAAAGATGCTGCGCCGCGACGGCCGGCCGATCATTCCATCTCCATCTTACGCCCGCTCCATTCTCCGCACGGCCCAAGCGCGTTTCGGATATAAAAGGGAAGGTATGGAAACTCGCAGGCTCGGCAACAGCGATATGTGGATCACGCCCCTGGGAATAGGACAGTGGGCCATGGGCGGCGGCGGCTGGAAATTCTCCTGGGGCGCGCAGGACGACCGGGAATCGATCGCCGCCATCCGCGCCGCGCTCGATGCCGGATGGAACTGGGTGGATACGGCCGCCGTCTACGGCCTCGGCCACGCCGAGGAAGTGCTGGCCCGGGCGCTGGAGGGCGTGCCGGCCAAGCCCTGGATCTTCACCAAGTGCGAGCGCTGCTGGAAAGACAACGGGGAGATCTACGGCTGTCTGAAGCGTGAGTCCATCCTGCGCGAATGCGAGGCTTCCCTGCGGCGCCTTCGCGTCGATGTCATCGACCTGTACCAGATCCATTGGCCGGAGCCCGACGAGGACATCGAAGAAGCCTGGGAGACCCTGCTGGATCTGAAGCGCCAGGGCAAGGTGCGCTGGATCGGTGTTTCCAATTTTTCGCTGGCCCAGCTCAAGCGGCTGGAAAAGTACGGAGAAATAACGTCCCTTCAGCCGCCGTATAATTTATTGGCCCGCGATATCGAAAAAGACATTCTTGCTTACTGCCAAGCAAACAATATCGGAATTATTGCTTATTCTCCCATGCATTCCGGCCTGCTCACAGGCCGCATGACAAGGGAAAGGATCGCGCAATTACCGCCGGACGATCACCGCGTCCGCCGCCCCCAGTTCCAGGAGCCGCTGCTCGGCCGGAACCTGCAGCTCGTGGAAAAGCTCCGCGAAATCGGCGCGCGGCACGGCCGCACGCCGGGCGAAACGGCGATCGCATGGGTGCTGCGCCGGCCCGAGGTGACGGGCGCTATCGTCGGCCTGCGGTCGCCGGCGCAACTGGAGGGCGTGAAAGGAGCGGCGGAATTCCGCCTCTCGGCGGAAGAAATCGCCGAAATCGAGCGGGAAATGCAGCGGCTCGGCATCGGCTGACCGGAGTCAACCTTTCAGCTTCGAGGCGATTCCTTTCGCCGCCTCGTACAGCATCCCGATTTCGCTCGAGCAGCCGACAAACAGCATTCCCATGCTCTTCCACCGCTCCGCCAGCGCCACGCTGCGCGCCTGCGCCCCGGGGGCCACGCCGTGCGCCAGGCAGCTTGCGACGATCTTTTCCACGGCGGCGAGCATTTTCGGGTGCTCGAACTCTCCGGGCACGCCGAGGCTGATGGACAGATCCACCGGCCCCACCATGACTGCATCGATGTGCGGCACGCTGAGCAGCTCCTCGCGCGCCTCCAGCGCGCGCACCGTTTCAATCTGAAGCACCACCATCTGCTCGCGGTTCATGTGCTCCATGATCGCGGCAATGCTTGCCGGCTCGAAGTCGACATGGAGCGGCGTCAACCCCATCCCTCGCACGCCCGAAGGGGGAAACTTCGTCCAGCTCACCGCGCGCTCCAGCACCGCCGGGTCTTCCACGCGCGGGAAGATCACGCCTTCTGCGCCGCAATCGAGCGCCCGGGCAATCAGCGCATATTGCAGGTCCGCCACGCGCACGATGGGCGCCAGCCCCACTCTCACCGCGATCCGGCACAAATCCTGCAGCGTCTCCTGGCCGAAGCCGCCGTGTTCGGCGTCGAGAAACGCCCAGTCGAAGCCCGCCGCCGCCAGCACGCGGATCGCGTCCTGCGAACGCAGTTGCTGGAAAGCCGTGCCCAACTGCAAGCGCCCTTCCTTGAGAGCCTGCTTGACGGAATTCTTCTTCATGGGACCAGCACCTCGTGCGCCGGCTGGAACGGGTCGATTGCGCCCAGGAGCTCGCCGGCCAGTTGCATGCCATGCCGCGCCAAGAACGGCAAAAACGAATAATAGCGCTCCTGGAGCTTCCGCTCCGGGCTCGCCAGCCGGAAGGCGTGGCGCGTCTGCTGCTCGACCTCGGCGCTCCGGCGCAACGCCGCCCTGGCGGTCTTGCGGCGCATCTTCTCCATCTGATACGCGATCCTGGCGCCGCTGCGGCGCATCGCCTCGCCCAGGGTCGGATCGAACCGCTCAAGGTCGGCGCGCAGCGCGCCGACGCGCCCGCCGATTTCGCCCGCCGCCTCCTCGATCCGCTTGAGCAGCGCCTGCGGCGCGAGCCGGGCGGCGACGCGCTCGAGCAGCGCCTCCTCGCCTTGCAGGCAATCGGCCAGCGTAAGGCCGAAGCGCTCCATCAGCCTGCGGCTCCGCTCGTCGAGCAGCGTGAACGCAGTGCGCGGCGCCACGGCGGGCATCCTGCCCAGGAGCCGTGCGTAGAGCACCTCCGATTGCGCCAGATAGGCCACCTCGGCCGGCCCGCCCACCAGCACCGCCGTGGGCAACAGCCAGTCCTGCGCCACCGGCCGCAGCAGCGCGTTGGGCGACCATTGCGAGGCATCCTCCACGGCGGCCTGCGCGCCCGCGCGCCGCCTCGCGCCGTTGTCGAGCACGAAGAACAGGTCCGCGCCGCCGCGCACTTCCACCTGGGCGTGGAAGCCGGCCTGCTCGAGCTCCTGGCGGCGCGCGGCCAGAGCCTCGCCCAGCGCTTCCTTTTTGCGCCACGCTTTTTCGAGCAGCGGGGCCATCAGCCTGCGCAGCCGCGGCTCGAGAGGATCGACGAACACCACTCCGAAAGGCCGCAGCACCACGGCCAGCAGTTGACGGAACGCTTCAGAGAACGTCCGGCCCGGACGGTAGCAGTCTTGCACCACAGCCAGCACATCGTCGGCGTGCAGGAAGCCCCGGAGCGCCTCTGCCAGTTGCGCTACGGGAGGCTGCGGGATGGCGATGGCGCCCACCGGCCGCCCGCGCCCTTCCACGGCGCCCGCATCGAGCCGCACGGGACGCATCTGCGGCGTGAACACATGGGCGTGGCTCACCTCGTCGAGATCGTGATCCTCGCTCGCCACCCAGAACACGGGCACGGCGGGCTGGCCCGCCTCTTCCAGCCGGCGGGCGGCTGCCACGGCAGTCAGCGCCTTGTAGAGCGTGTAGGCAGGCCCGCCGAACAGCCCCGCCTGCTGCCCTGTGACCACCGCCACGGTGCGCGGCTCCGCCAGGCGCTCCAGACTGGCGCTCTGCGGATTCACCGGCCGGAGCGCTTCCACCACCTCCGGCCGCGGCGCGCCATGGGAGGCGCGCGCTTCGCCGGCGGCTTCCAGCCAGCCGTTGAGCGAGAACGGATCGTGCCGGTAGAAGCGCGCCGCCCGGTCAAACGAGGATAGGTAAGCGGCAAACAGGGCGCTCACGCCCGGCAGCTCGCCGTGGGGCACGCTGGCGAATCTCATGTGAGAACGTACTTTCTCAGGCTATCAGAACGCCCCGCGCCCGCTCTCCGGGATCCCGGATCACTCCAGCCCGGCCGCTTTGCGGAACCGCTCCTTTTCCTTCTCGCGCTCCAGAAACGGGATGCCCTTTTCCATCCACTCCGGCCTCGGGGCGCCCTTCAAAAAATGGTCAAAAAACTGTTTCATCCGGATCGCATAATCCATTTGGTTATGCCGCCGCCGGAGGCCGTGCAACTCCCCGTTGTAGCTCAAAAGGTACGCTTCTTTTCCGTTGCGGCGCAGGGCGAGGAACAACTCGATGCCCTGATACCAAGGTACCGCGTCATCGTTGTCATCGTGCAAAATTAACAGCGGAGTTTGCACGCGTTTGACATGAAATACGGGAGAATTTTCGATATATTTGAGCGGATCGTCATACAGCGGCTTGCCGATGCGGCTTTGGGTTTTCTCGTACTGAAACTGCCGCGGCAGGCCGCTGCCCCAGCGGATGCCGGAGTAGGCGCTGGTCATGTTGCCAACCGGGGCGCCCGCCTCCGCGGCGCGGAACCGCGTGGTCTGCGTCACCATGTAAGAGACCTGGTAGCCGCCCCAGCTATGTCCGGCGATGCCGATCCGCTCCGGGTCCACAAACCCCATCGCCTCCACCGCCTGCACGGCCGCCAGCACGCATTTCAGGGCGCTCTGGCCGGGCTGCCCTTCCGTGTAGACGATGTCCGGCGTCAGCACCACGTAGCCGTCGCTCACATACTGGCTGAAATTGAAGTTGTGGCCGGGGCGCGGGTGGACAAAGGAGTGTACATTCTGCGAGAGCCGCTCGTAGATGTACACCATCAGCGGGTATTTCTTCTTCGGGTCGAACCCGGCCGGCTTGTACAGCGCCGCCGCCAGCGGCACGCCATCAGCGTTTTTATATCGGATCAGCTCGCCCGTGCCCCAGGCGAATGGCGCCATCTGATCGCCACCCCGGGTCGCCCGCTGCAGGTTGCGGAAATCGCTGTTGGTCAGGTGCACGTCCGGGTATTCGTCAAACCGCTGCGCCGTGATGGCGAGCACGTCGGCGTCGCGGGCACGGGCCAGGTAGCGAAACGCTTTGGCGCCCCACAGCAGCCGTTGCGGTTCCCCGCCGCCGGCGGCGACGCGGTAGAAGCCGGTCTCGCGGGTCTCTTCGCTCTCGGCTGCCAGAGTGAGGGGCGCGGAAAGATCGATCCCCGGCTCTTCCTCCTCGTCGGGCGGATCGATCCGCCGCACGCGGAACTCGATCTTCGCCCGCCGCCCCGCGCCGCCGGTGAGATTGCGGGGCGCGGAACCGTCGGCGAACAACTGCCACACGTCGTAGCGGTCATAGACGAGGAAGCTCTTCGAGTCCTTCGACCAGCCCGCGGCGCCGTAGGCGGGCGGCTCTGAGGGCGAATCGTGGTCCTCGCGATGGAACGCCACAGCCAGCGCTCCGGTGGCGTTGCGCGAAGCCCCATCGGCCAGCCGCACAAGAAACCAGGACCGGCTGCTGAAATAGGCGGCATGCGCGCCGTCGGGCGAGATCTGCCACCCCGGGCCGCCCATGCCGCCGCCGCGCGCCATGCGCGCCAGGCGCTTCCGGGCGCCCGTGCGGGTGTCAACGGCATACACGTCCTGATACGCGCCGTCGTAATCGACCATGCGCCGGTAGGCGCGGTCGTCCGTGCCGAGCGCCGTCAGCCCCGTGCGCGCGGGCGTCACTTCGGCCATTTCCGGCGTAGCGAGCTGCACGTAGCGCTTCTCGTCAAAATGCCAGACGCCGCGCCAGGTGCGGTTCCGCTCGCGGTTGGCGCGGATGCGCTGCATCGGCTGCACCACGTCGTCGCGCCAGTGCCACAGGTCGAGCAGCACGCGGTCGCCCGCGTCCGGCTGCGCCTGCTCGCCGCCGGTTCGCTCTTCGGAGGAAGGCGGCGCAACAGGCACGAACAGCCTCTGGCCGTCGGCGGAGAACTGCAGCGCGCCTTTCTCGCTCACCGCCATCCCGGCGGGAATGCCGGGCGTCTGGTTGGTGACGGTTTCCACCGCCGCCTGGCCGCCGCGGTCCCAGACCCACACGGACTTCTTCTCCTCGAAAAACGCGAGCCGCTTCTGCGCGCGGTCCCACGCGAGTTTCGAATACTTCCCCTTGCCCGCTTTCAGCGCCACGGCTTCGCCCGGCGCGCCCGGCGTGAAGGCATAGACGCCGTTGTCGTCTTCCTTGCGGGACTGGACTGCGTAGACCAGCGTTTTGCCGTCGCGCGCGAAGGAGTACTCGGCGACAAAGGCAAACACGCGCTCGCTGTTTTCCGCCTTGTCCAGCTCGCGCAGCACGAGATCGGAGCCGTAGGACGGCCGCGCGCCCGTCCCGCCCGCGGCGCCCCGCTGCTGGTCCTCTTCATCGCTGTCCTGCTCGGCCGGCTTGGCTTCGGCGGCGGGCTTGGCCTGGTTGGCGGCAGGCGCCGGCGGCGGTTCTTTCAGATAGGCGAGCCATGCGCCGCCGCGCGAGGGCACCTGAAAGCTCTTGACGCGCTCGATGCGCGCAGCCTCGCCCGAGCCGAGCTTCATGATGAGAAGGCCCTGTTTGGGCATGTCGTCGGCGCGGCGGCGTTCCTTCCGCGCCTTGTCCATTTCTTCTTTGCGCGGGAAGGTGCTGGCCACCAGCCAGCGGCTGTCGCTGGTGAAGGCGATGCGGATGGAGGGCGGCTCCGGCGGGGGGCCTTCCGCATCCGCGGGCGTGACCGGCGGAGGCGGCAGCTCGCCCGCGTTCTCGCGCCACTCGCGGCCGGTGGCGACCTCGCGGACCACCAGGTCGCCGTCGCCGCGTTGCGGCATGAAGGCGTAGGCCAGATACTTGCCGTCCGGCGACAGCGTGACGGCGGAGATCGTCCGCCAGGCATCAAAGTCCTGGTGCGAAATGGGGCGTTTCGCGGCCGTCTGCGCCGTCAGCGCAGCGGCCGCCACCAGAAAGGCAGCCAGTTTGATTCGGGGCACAGCGCGCATGGCAGAATTATACCGGCCGCGCGGAAGTGGCATCATCAGAGCAGGAAATGCTCGCCCTTTTGGCCGCCTTTTTGCTGGCATCCGACCTGCACCAGGCCGCGCGCCAAGGCGATCTGGAGCGCGTCCGGGAGCTGCTCGACGAAGGCGCCGATCCGAACGCTTATGACGAGCTCGGCGGCACCGCGCTGCACGACGCCGCCTGGGCCGGCCACGCGGCCATCGTGCGCCTGCTGGCGAGCCGTGGCGCCAATGTCGACGCGCCGCACAAGGAGGCGGGCTCCACGCCGTTGCACTATGCCGTGCTCATGAACCGCATCGATGCGGTGAAGGCGCTGCTCGAATCGGGCGCCGACCTGCGCCTGCCCTTCCGCGGGGGCGCCACGCCGCTGCACCTGGCCGCCAACCGCGGTCATCTGGAACTGGTCGAGCTCTTCCTCGAAAAAGGCATTTCGCCCGCGGCGCGCGACGGCGCCGGACTCACGCCGCTCGATGAAGCCGCCTGGAAGGGCCAGCAGGACGTGGCGCGCCTGTTGATAGCGCGCGGCGCGCCGGTCAACGCCGCCAATCCATCCACTGGTCAGACGCCGCTGCACGAGGCGGCCATCAAGGGCCATGCGGGCATCCTGGCGCTGCTGCTGGAAGCCGGCGCGGATCCGGGGCTGCGCGACCGGTCCGGGGCGACGCCGCTTGATGAAGCCTTGCGCTTCCGGCACCCGGAAGCGGCGGCCGTGCTGGCCCGCACCGGAGGCGCGGCCAACCTCGAAGAGCGCTTGCGCGAGGCCGTGTTGCGCGGCCAGGCCGACATGACGGCGCTGCTGCTCGGCCTGGGCGCCGATCCCCAGCCGCACCTCTACGACGCCTGCCTCAAGGGCCACCGGGCCATAGCGGAGCTGCTGCTGGCCCACGGCGCGCGGGTGGACAGCTACAGCCCCGCCGGCACCACCGCCCTGCACGAGGCGGCCCTGGCGGGCCATGCCCCCGTGGCCGCTCTGCTGATCGACCGCGGCGCGCCGGTCGACGCCCGCGACCGGGAATCCGGCGCCACGCCGCTGATGGTCGCCGCCAGTTGGGGCCGCGAGGCCGTGGTGCGCCTGCTGCTCGAGCGCGGCGCCGACCGCACGCTGAAGAACCGCGGGGGCAAGGACGCGCGGCGGCTGGCGCAGGAAGCCGGCCATTCGGCCATCGCGGATCTGCTGGCGCCGCCTTCGCCCTAATCTCCCGGCCGGACTCAGCCGATAAGTGGAGCGAGGCTGACCGCATGACGCTCGCCAAGGCCGAGGCCGAGACCAACCGGATCATTCTTCACTTCGAAACCCTCGAAGACGCGCTCCGGCTGTTCTCACCCTGGCGCGGCGCCGCGCCGCGCGCTCAGGCCGCTCAGCAAATCCACCATGCCTTGTCTTCCGTCGGACTCCTTCTGGAGATCCGGATTCAGGGCCGCCCGGTCGCGGAACTCGGTTCCGCCCAACCGCGCGGCCCTCTTTTCACCCTGCTGAACGGCTCTGCCGCCTGAGCACGGACGTGGTTCCGCGACCGCCCTCTTGCGCGCCTGCTCCCCGGCACACCGGCCGCGGCGCTCACAGCGCGGCCCTATCTGGCATCGACGCGGGCGGGGAGTTTCTCCAGATTGGCGATCTCCACCCCCAACGCGAAGCCGAACCGCGCGAACTGTTCCAGCCCGCTGAAATCCCAGTCCTCGCTGTATTCGTCGGACGGCTGATGATACCGGGCTGCCGTCTTCTTTCCGATTTCCGCCGCAAAATTCTGCGGCTTCCCCTCATAATCATTTCCCATATTCACAGAAAATGCGGGAATTCCAACCCGGGCGAAGGAAAAATGGTCGCTCCGGTAGTAGCCGCCGGCTTCCGGCCGCGGATCCGGCTTCAGCGCCAGTTGGTGCCGCTGCGCCACGCTCCGGACGAGGTCGTGGAACGAAGTCCGCTCGGCGCCGGTCAAGACGGCGTCGCGCACCCGGCCGTAGGGGGAGTAGGAGTCGAAATTCAGCGCCGCGGCGATGCGCGCCGCGGGGACCGGCGGGTTTTCGGCGAAATACCGCGATCCCAGCAGCCCGCTCTCTTCCGCCGTCACCGCCACGAAATAGGCCGAGCGGAGCGGCTTGGGGTCCATCGCGGCCCATGCGCGCGCCATCTCGACGAGCATCGCGCACCCGGTGGCGTTGTCCAGGGCGCCGTTGTAAATGTTGTCCCCGTTCACCGGTTCGCCGATGCCGAGGTGATCCCAATGGGCGGAAAACACCACGGCCTCTTCCGCCAATTTCGGGTCGCTGCCCCGCACCACGCCCACCACATTTTCCGTCTCGATCTCCTGCACGCGGAACTGCATCCGGCCGCGGATTTTCACCCGGCCCAGCGGACGGGCGCGGAATCCGCGCGTGTCGGCGGCTTTCAGCAGATCTTCCAGTTTCTCGCCCGCCATCGCGGCGAGCGCCGATCCCGCCTGTTCCGTGATCCATCCGGCAAAGGCGAGCGCCGACTCCGCAGGACTCCGCTTGACCTGCGGCTGCGGCCGGCCGTTGGCCCGCACCACCTGCCAGCCGTAGCTGGCCGTCGGCGTGGTGTGGATGATCAGCGCCGCTGCCGCGCCGCGGCGCGCCGCCTCCTCGTACTTGTACGTCCAGCGGCCGTAGTAGGTCAGCGCCCTTCCCTGGAAGAATTTCTCGTCCTGCGATGGCGGCTCGTTGGTGAACAGCACCACCACCTTGCCGCGCACGTCCGTGCCCGCGTAATCATCCCATCCGTATTCTGGAGCGGTGATGCCGTGGCCGACGAAAACCGCTTCCGCATCGAAATCCGCCTGCGGCTCCTGGCGGTGCGAGGTGCCGACGAAATCGTCCAGCCAGCGCCAATGGAGTTTCTTCCCGCCCGCCTCGGCCTCGAGTGTGGGGCCCGGGGCCGCCTCGACCACGCGCAGCGGCACCGGCTGGAACCACCCCCCGCCGGGGGCGCCCGGCTTCAGCCCGGCGGCGGCGAACTGCGCCGCGATGTATTGCGCCGCCAGTTGCCCGCCCCGCTGCCCCACGCCGCGCCCTTCCAGAAGATCATGCGCCAGGAATTTGACATGGGGCCGGATTCTCTCGCCCTCGATCAGGTGCATCTGCGCCGGCGCCGTCCAGACAGCCAGCGCCGCGGCCACAACGGCCGATGGAATCGCTTTTCTCACGTTCATCACCTTTCACTTGGCTTTCTTGGCCGCAAGGGCGGCCACCAGGCGGGGGATGTCGGCCACAAAGCGTTCATGCCGCCCCTCGCCGATCAACTCTTTCTCGTCGCGCGCCTCCACGCGGAACATCACCCGGCGGCCGTTGACCTCCGTCACTGTCGCCGTGAACTCGACGCTCATTCCAACAGGGGTCGCCGCCAGGTGGCGGACATCCACCCATGTGCCCAGGCTGTCTTCCTTTTCATCCAGGAACGGGAGGATGGCGTCCCGCGCCGCCCACTCCATCCAGGCGATCATGTGGGGCGTCGACAGCACGCGCGCCCGTTCGTCGCCGAGGAAATCGATGGCCGTTTCCGGCGTCACCAGCAGGTGGCGCCGGGCGGCGGCGCCCAACGGGATCTGTTTCATGTCATTATGGTAACGTCTGGCGCAGCCAGACAAAGCTCTTGTTGTGTAACCGCAGTGTTGCATTCGCATCTAAGCTAGTGAAGCTGATGATTGTAGTCCCGGCCTTCCTGGTCTTCACCCTGCTGGCGGCGCCTTCCGCTGCTGCCGCGTCCGCCGACCCTGCCGGCATGGCGCCGGCGGATTCCGAAAGGACGCGGGAGAGCGAAAACATCCTGGGCCGCTACGTCCAGGCCAGCAGCGCCAAGGTGTTGCGCGGCTTGACCATGGCCGCCATGTTCGCCGGCAGCCTCCCCAAGATGGGCAAGTCCGCTACGGTCAACGCGCGCCGGCTCATCACCCGCGAGGGAGGCGTGAACTACGAGATCACCGGGCGGCAGGGCGACGCCACGGTCTGGAAAGAGATCATCCTGCGTTACATCAACGGCGAGATGGAGAATGCCGGCAAGGATCACGGCAAGATCGCCGTCACGCCCGAGAACTACAAGTTCAAGTACAAAGGCGAGCGCGAGCGCGACGGGCGCACCGCCCATGTGTTCGAAGTCAACCCCCGCAAGAAGCGCCAGGGCCTGTTCAAGGGGGAAATCTGGATCGACGCCGAAACGGCGTTGACCGTCTACGAGACCGGCCGGTTCGTGAAAAGCCCTTCCGTCTTCCTCAAGAAGGTTCAGTTCAGCCGCGAGTACGCCATCCTGGACGGAGTCGCCGTTCCCAAGACGCTGCAGACCTCTATCGAAACCCGCTTCTGGGGCCTCGCCCAGCTCGACATCCAGTTCAGCGACTTCCACTGGGACGACCCCCTGTTCGCCCTCAACTAGCCGTCTGCCGAACGCCGGCCTGACTGAAGCCCCGCGCCATGGCGAGGCGCCCGTCTGACAAAACCGGGCGGATTTGTTACACAATACAGCCATAGCTCCATGGAACCGGTCAATCCAGCCTGGCTGGCCATGGGCGAGGCGCTGCTGATCGGCCTCATCGTCGGCATCGAGCGGGAATCGGATCAGGGGGAGCGCCACGCCGGCCTGCGGGATTTTGTCAGCATCGGACTGGCCGGAGGGCTCTGCGGCCTGCTGGGCCAGCCCTGGCTGACGGCGGGCGCCCTGGCCGCGCTCACGGCGATGCTCGTCATCTTCCGCGTCCAGAATCCGCAGCGCACCGGCATCACCACGGAGCTGGCGGCGGTGGTCACGTTCCTGCTCTGCGTGCTGGCGTCGACGCAGGGGCTCGCCTTCGGCGCGCCGCTCGCCATCGCTCTCACGGTGGTGCTGGCGCTGTTTCTCGATGCGCGCGAACCGCTCCGCCGCCTGGCGCGCGAGACGCTCACCGATCAGGAGTACTGGGACACGCTGCGCTTCCTGGCCGTCATCTGCGTGGTGCTGCCCATTCTCCCGGACAGCGACCTCGGACCGTTCGGCGGCTTCAACCCTTACCGGACCTGGATCTTCGTCATCCTCATCAGCGGCATCAACTTCCTGGGCTACTTTTTCCAGAAGTTCCTCGGCGCGCGCCGCAGCCTGGCCTGGACGGCATTGGTGGGCGGCATTGGCTCTTCCACGGCGTCCACCCTCGCCTTTGCGCGGCAGTCGGCCGCGGAGCCAGCCCGCAGTCGAGATTGGTGCTATGCGGCGATCCTGGCCAACGTCATACTTCAGGTTCGCGTGGCGGCTATCCTTTGGCTGGCAGGCGGTCCGCTGTTCGCCGTCTCCCTCCCCGCGCTCGGCCTCATGACGCTGGCAGGGGGCTTCTTCGCCTGGCGCTTGCGGCCCGCAGACACTCCGGAGTCTCCGGAGCCGGTTCCCCGGCTAGGCAATCCGCTGCGGCTGATCGCGGCCATCAAGTTCGGATTGCTGTTTGCCGCGGTGCGGTTCCTTGCCCGCGCCGCCTCGGACGTCTATGGCAGCTCGGGAACGCTGGCAAGCAGCGCCATCGGCGGCTCGGTCGACGTGGACGCAATCGTGTTTTCGCTCGCGGGCCTTTTGCGGGAATCCCGCCTGGAAGCCCGCCTGGCGTTGTGGAGCCTTCTGCTCGCGCTGGCAGCCAATGCGGCGCTGAAATCCGCCCTGGGATGGTCGGTCGCCGGCGCCCGCTTCACCCGCCCGCTCATCGGGGCGTTTCTGCTGATGTTCGCCGCAGCGCTGGCCTGGACAATAGCGCGGGCCTGAACTTTTCCTGCCGGGCGAAAAACGCCCGCGCTTTCGCCACGTCCTCCGCGATCTGCGCCCGCAGTTCCGCCGCAGACCCGAAACGCTTTTCAGGGCGGAGGCGGCGGAGAAATTCCACGCGAATTCTCTTTGGGGATGTGGATCCGAGCGGACCCAAAAGATACGTTTCAATCGTCAAATGCTTGCCATCGAACGTCGGGCGGTAACCGATATTGGTGATGGAATTCCATCTGCGGTCCGCATCGAGATCTTCGGTCCGGGTCACGTACACCCCGCTTTGCGGCAGCGCGGAGGTCGAATCTTCGAGCGACTGCGTCTCCAGATTCAGCGTCGGCACCACCTCCCGCGCGCCGCGCCCTGCGCCCGCCACCACGTTGCCGGCGATCGAGTAGGGCCGCTCCAGCAGCCGGTTCGCCCGGCTCACGTTGCCTTCCGCCAGCAGCCGGCGGATTTCCGAAGAGGACACGCGCACGCCCCGGCACTGGAGCAGCGGCACGATGTCGGCGGCGATTCCTGCCTGCTCCGCCAGGCGGCGCAAGTCCGCCACGGAGCCCGACTGCAGATGTCCGAAGCGGAAATTCTCGCCTACGATCACCGACTTCGCCCCCAGCGTCACGGCCAGCACTTCCCGGAAGAATTCCTCGGGCGAGAGGTGGGCGATGGTGTCGTCGAACGGCATGATCAGCACCTGCTCGATGCCCTCCGCCGCCATCAGGGCGCACCGCTCATCGGGCGTGGAAAGCAGCCGCGGCACGCGCTCCGGCGCCACCACGGTGGCCGGATGCGGATGGAAGGTGAGCGCCGACGGCTTCACCCCCAGCCGCTGCGCCATCGCCGCCGTGCGCCGCATCAGCTCCCGGTGTCCCGCATGCACCCCGTCGAAATTGCCGATCGTCACCGCCGAGGGCGCAAAACCCTCCCTCGCCTCGTCCAGAGACCGGAAGATCCGCAGCCGGGACACCGCGCTCACACCTCCAGCTCCAGCTCCAGGCCGTCATAGGCCAGATGCACGCCCTCCGGCAGCAGGCTCTCGGCGCGCTCGTGATCCAGGTCGTGCGAGATGTGCGTGAAATACGCCGCCCGCGGCTTCAGCCGCTCCACCGTGCGCAGGCTCTGCTCGACGGTCGAGTGCGTCGGGTGGGGCTTGTACCGGAGCGCATCCAGAAACAGCACTTGGACGCCCTCCAGAAGCGCAAGAGACGACTCGGGAATTTCGCTGTGATCCGTCAGATAAGCGTGATTGCCAAACCGGAATCCGTAGCAATCCCCGCTGCCGTGTTTTACGGGTATGGGAAGAAATTCCATCCCGTGTACGGCGATCGGCTCGTCAGGAAACACATGCGTTTCGATTTTGGGGCGCGATGATTCGGTCGGGCCGTCGTGAAAAATATAGCTGAAAATCCGCCGGATCACCTCCAGCGCCGGGGCGGATGCGTAAACGGGAATGGCGCCGCGCTGGTGAAAGTTGAACGGGCGCAAGTCGTCCAGCCCCAGCACGTGGTCGGCGTGGGCGTGCGTGAACAGCACGGCGTCCACCTTGTCAATGCCATGAGTGAGGGCCTGCTGGCGGAAGTCCGGCCCGGTGTCGATCACCACCGTGTGGCCGTCCCAGCGGAGGCACACCGAGGGCCGCAGGCGGCGGTTCCGCGGATCCTCGCTGCGGCAGACACGGCAGGTGCAGCCGATGGTCGGAACGCCGACGCTCGTGCCCGAGCCGAGCACTGTCAGCCGGACCCTGCGGCGGTCACTCATGAGAAGCGCTCGTCCCGGCCGCTTTCTTCTGCACGGCCTCGAACGCATGCAGGTACCGGAAGCGGAGCTCGGTTACGGTGTTGTCCAGCAACCGCTGCTCTTCCAGGCTCAGATTGCCTTTGGTCTTGTCCTGCAACATCGCCAGCAGGTCGATGAAGTGCCTGGCCAACCGGAGATCAGGACCGCCGCCGGCGCCTTCGCCGGCCTCTTTGGGCTCGAACAACTGGGCTTCCGCCTGCATCCTCAGACTCAGAACCAGAAACTCGAAGGAAGCGGGAGGCAGGGCAACGTCGCGGTCGCTCATCAATTCCTATTCTATCCGGCTGTCTTGCCGGACTCTGGACGAGCACTGGCAGGGAGGGGATTGCTGCCAGCCAACGAGAGCCGCCCCGGGCGGCAAGGCTGGCGTTTCCGGCAGTGCGGCGCACCGGGTGCGCCGCGGCAGGCAGTCAGTAACGAACGGGAGGGAAATCCGTCTGGAGCGAGGCCGGAGCGGCAGGCAATTCCGGCACAAGCTCCTCCAGGGATCCGATCGCATCCGGCGAATCGGGGCTGATCTTGTGCTCTTTGCGCTGCTGCTTGCGGGCTGCCTTCTCCTGGCGGCGCTCCAGCTTCTGCGCCTCGCGCTGCCTCTTGCTGAATGTGGACTTGGATCGATGCGCCATTCCGTCTCCTTTCCGGCACGGGGCGGGCGGCGCCGCCCGCCCCTGGCCGAGGACGGTTACCAGCGGCTCTGGCGGCGCTGGCCGTAAGAGTTCGAGCGGCCGCCCTGGCCTTGGCTCCGGCCGGCGGATTCCCGCGGCCGGGCCTCGTTGACGTTCAACGAGCGTCCGTTGACCGAAGCGCCGTTCAGGCCTTCAATCGCGCGGTCCGCCTCGGTGGCGTCCGCCATCTCGACAAACGCGAAGCCGCGGCTGCGGCCCGTGTCGCGGTCCGTAATGATCTGCACGCGGTCGACCGTGCCGTATTCTTCAAACCAGGAACGCACGGACGCTTCCGTGGCCCCGAAATCCAGGTTGCCAACAAAGATGTTTTTCAAGAGATTCTACTTTCTGAATTTGACGGCAGGCTCAACTCGGCGGGAAGGTCTCGGTCCGGTCCAGCAACGCGATCAAATACCACTTAAGCATAGCACACACCCGGCCGCCGCGCCAGAGCAGAATCGCACGCCTTGCGCCCAGCCGCCCGCTTCTGCTACCTAAGATAAGAAGTCGGCTTGCCCAGCCGGGCCGCCGATTTCCGTCGGCCCCGCCGTATGACCATGAAAAAGCCAGGCAAGACCAACAAGACATCCAATCCGGCGCCTTCCCCAAAGGCCTCCGCGCCCGCCAAATCGCAGGCGGAGCTGTTCGCGGAGGCCATGCGCCTGTTCTGGGCGGCGCAGTACGACCGCGCCATTCCCGTGTTCGAACAGGCCGCCCGCGGGCGCGACATCTCCATTGCGGAATCGGCGCAGATGCACATCCGTATGTGCCGCCGCCGCATGGACAGCGCAAAGCCGGATCTCAAAACGCCCGAGCAACAGCACCTTTACGCTCTCAGCCTGATCAACGAACAGCGGTTCGAGGATGCCCTCCCGTGGCTGAAAAAAGCCGTTGCCGCCGACCCGCGCGGCGACTACCAATACGCCCTGGCGCTGGCGCTCGGGCGCCTCGGCCAGATGGCGGATGCCGCAGAGGCGTTGCGGCAAGCGCTGGCCGCCGACCACAGCCTGCGCACCACCGCCAAGAACGACCCCGACTTCGCCCCCTTGCTCGGCGATCCCGCCATCCGCGAAGTCCTCGATGCATCGCCGGCGGCGTCGTAGAAGGAGAATTTCATGCCAGCCAGGAGCAGCCCTTCCATCCCGGCAGGGCCTCCGGTCGATTGGGTTCACGATCCGCTCCGGATCTTCGCCATCGGCGGCGGAACAGGACTGTCCACGCTGCTGAAAGGGCTGAAGCAGTACGCCCACCAGATCGGCGCCACGGCGCGCGAGCCCTACGTCGACATCACCGCGATGGTCACCGTCACCGACGACGGCGGCAGCAGCGGCCGTCTGCGGCGCGAGTTCGACATGCTTCCCCCGGGGGACGTGCGCAATTGCATCGTCGCCCTCAGCGAGGACGAAGCGCTGCTGGCCCGGCTCTTCCAGTACCGCTTCTCGGGCGGCCGCGGCCTCAAGGGCCACAGCTTCGGCAACCTCTTCCTCACCGCGCTCACGCAGATCACTGGTGATTTCGCCCGCGCCGTGGAGCTCAGCTCCGCCGTGCTCGCCATCGCCGGCCGGATCTTCCCTTCCACCAGGCAAAACGTCTCCCTGCGCGCCCATCTCGCCGATGGCCGGATCGTCGACGGCGAAACCCGCATCAGCCGCAGCGACTCGCCCATCGCCCGTATCGAACTCGTCCCCCCGGGCGTGAAGCCCTCGCCCGGCATCCTCGATGCCATCGCCCGCGCCGACCTCATCACAATGGGGCCCGGAAGCCTGTTCACCAGCATCATCCCCAACTTGCTCGTCCGCGGCGTCTCCCGCGCCATCCAGCGCTCTCCGGCATGGAAAGTCTCCATCCTGAACCTCATGTCCCAGCCCGGCGAAACCACCGGCTTCACCGCCGCCGACCACGTGGAGGCCATTCACCGCCACGCCGGCGCGCGCTTGCTTGAATTCGCCATCGCCAACACGTCTCCGATTTCGAGCCCGGCTCTGGCCCGCTATGTCCGCGCACGCGCCGGGCAGGTGCCCGTCGACCGCGAGCGGCTGGAAGCTCTCGGGCTCAACCTGATCGAGTTGCCTTTGCTGGCGCGAGGCGAGAAGATCCGCCACGACCCGGCGCGCCTGGCCGCCGCTGTCATTGACCTGGCTCTGCACAGCCGCCGCAGACGCCTGCTGCAGGTTTTCCCGCGCCGGCGCTCCGCTTCCCGCTAAACTGCCGGAGAGGAGAGTCCCTCGAAGCCATGCCATCCGACGTTTCCGTCGTCATTCTCGCGGCCGGCCTCGGCACGCGCATGAAATCCTCGCTGGCCAAGGTGCTCCATCGCGCCGGCGGCGCCCCGCTCATCGAGCACGTCGTCCGCGCAGCGCGCGCCATTGCCGCGCCGGAGCGCATAGTGGTGGTCACCGGGCACCAGGCTTCCGGGGTCGAAGCCGCCGTCTCCGGCCACGGCGTCCGGTTCCAACTCCAGGCCGAACAGAAAGGCACAGGCCATGCTGTCGCCGTGTGCCGCGGCCAGGCTGGCCTCGAGACGGGCCTGCTCCTGGTGCTCTACGGCGATTGCCCGCTGCTCGATCCCGCCACGCTGTCGCGCCTGATCGAGGCGCACCGCGCTTCCGGCGCGGCCGCCACGGTGCTCACGGCGCGACTGGCGGACCCTTCGGGCTACGGGCGCATCCTGCGCGACCCGCACGGCCATGTCGCCGCGATTGTCGAAGAGAAAGACGCCACGCCGGAACAGCGGGCCGTCGATGAAATCAATTCCGGCATTTATTGTTTCGACGCCGCCGCCCTCTGGCCCTGCATCGAGAGCCTTCAGCCCAGCCCGGTCACAGGCGAACTGTACCTTACCGATGTCATCGCGCTCCTGCGCCGGCGCGGACGCTTCAGCGTCCCCTTCCTCATCAGCGATCCGGCAGAAATCCTCGGCATCAACACCCGCGCCGATCTGGCCGAGGCCGACCGCATTCTGCGCGCCCGCAAGACCCGAGCCCTCATGCTCGAGGGCGTCACCATCGAGAAGCCCGAAACCGTCTCCATCGACCCGGATGTGGAAATCGGCCGCGACGCCGTCGTCGGCCCCTTTGCGCAGATCCTCGGCCGGACGCGCATCGCTGCAGGCTCGCGCGTCGGGGCCTGCTCCATCCTCATCAACACCGTCCTCGAAGAAAACGCCGAGGTGCTGCCCTTCTGCCACATCGAGGATTCCCGTCTGGAGGCCGGCTCGCGCGTGGGCCCCTATGCGCGGCTGCGCATGCACTCCACCGTGGCCGCCGGCGCTCACGTCGGCAATTTCGTCGAGATGAAAAACTCGACCCTCGGCCAGGGGGCCAAGGCCATGCATCTTGCCTATCTCGGAGACTCCGCCGTCGGCGCGCGCGCCAACATCGGCGCCGGCACCATCACCTGCAACTACGACGGCTTCCGCAAGCACCCCACCGCCATTGGCGCGGGCGCTTTCATTGGCAGCAACTCGACCCTGGTCGCCCCCGTCGTCATCGGCGACGGCAGCTTCGTCGCCGCCGCCAGCATCGTCACCAAAGATGTCCCGCCGGACGCTCTCGCCATCGGACGCGCCCACCAGGTGAACCGGGAAGGATGGGCCCGAGAGCGGCGCGAGAAGGAGAAGTCCGGCAAGCCCTGACCGGCTGCGCCGCGCCCGGCGCTTGCCTTCAGCGTCCCGGGTGCGACGATGAAAGCTTGGGCTGTTGATTCGCACCATGCTGCGCCACCCCGCTCTCCGTGCCCTGTCGCGCCAGCATCATCATGCCCTGGCGTTGTGCGTTCTCATCCGGCGCGAGCTCGAACGCCCGTCGCCAAACCTCGGCATGTTGTCGCGCCGCGCCCGGGCGCAGTTCGAGAACGACATCCGCGCCCATTTCGCTCTCGAAGAACAGACCCTGTTTCCGGCTGCCATCGCCGAACTCGGCCCCCTGCCCCTCATCGATCAACTGCTCGCCGAACACCGCCGTCTTGAGCAGCTCGCCGCGCAAATCGCCGCGGCCGAAAGCTCCGGCGCGCTCGCCGCCTTCGCCGAACTGCTGCGCTCCCACGTGCGGCTGGAGGAGAATGAATTGTTCGAACACATCCAGGACAGGCTCGCGCCGGAGACCCTGGCACGGCTCGGCAGCGAACTGGAGCGCGGCGCCGGCCCGTCCTGCAGCTTGACAGGAAACTCGTGATGCCTGCTTTGATGCAATCTTCCATTCCCGAACTGCCGCTGCTGGCGCGCGGCAAGGTGCGCGACATTTACGCCGCCGGCGACGACCGCCTGCTGCTGGTGGCCACCGACCGCATTTCCGCCTTCGACTGCGTCCTGCCCAACCCCATCCCCGACAAGGGCCGCATCCTCACGCAGCTCTCGCTCTTCTGGTTCGATTTTCTGCGAGACGCCACGCCCAACCACCTGATCACCGCCGATGTGGACGAATACCCCGAGCCGCTCCGCGCGTACCGCGATCAGCTCGAAGGCCGCTCCATGCTCGTGCGCCGCGCCCGCATGGTGGAAGTCGAGTGCGTCGCCCGCGGCTACCTGGCCGGTTCCGGCTGGAAGGAGTACCGCTCGGGCAGGACCGTATGCGGCATTCCGCTGCCGCCGGGCTTGCGCGAATGCGACCGCCTGCCGCAGCCGCTGTTCACGCCCGCATACAAGGCGCAGTCGGGCCACGACGAAAACATTTCGTTCTCGAAAGTGGAGTCGCTCGCGGGCCGGGAAACCGCGGCGAGGCTGCGCGATCTCACGCTCGCCATTTACTCGCGCGCCGCCGCGTACGCCGAGAGCCGCGGCATTCTGCTCGCCGACACGAAGTTCGAGTTCGGCTGGGTGGACGATACGCTGGTCCTCGCCGACGAGGTGCTCACGCCGGATTCTTCGCGATTCTGGCCCGCGGACGCCTACGAGCCCGGCAAGCCCCAGCCCTCTTTCGACAAGCAGTACGTGCGCGACTACCTGGAGTCGCTCGCGTGGGACAAGACGCCTCCTGCTCCCGAACTGCCTCCCGATGTGATCGAAAAGACCTCCGAGAAATACCACGAGGCCTACCGCCGGCTCACCGGCAAGCCGCTATGAACTGGCTGGACATTCTCTTCCTGCTGATCCTGGCCGGCTCCGTGATCGAAGGCATCCGCTCCGGCTTCTCGCGCGTGGCCATCGGGCTCGTTGCGGCCATCGCCGGCCTCATCCTGGCCGCATGGTTCTACGGCGCAGCCGCTGCGTATCTCAAGCCGTTCATCGAATCGGAAACCGTGGCTCACATCGCCGCATTCCTGCTCATCTTCGTCGGCGTGCAGATGGCCGGCGCCCTGTTGGGATGGATCTGCTCGAAGATCTTCCGCTGGACGGGCCTCGGCTGGCTGGACCGCCTGCTGGGCGCGGCCGCCGGCGCAGTCAACGCCGCGTTCACGGCTGTCGTGCTCGTGCTCGTTTTCTCCGCCTTCCATCTCAAGCCGCTCGAATCGGCCATCGCCGGCTCGCGGGCCGCGCCCTACCTGCTGGATGCCGCCCAGGTGATCGCCTACCTCTGCCCCCGCGAGCTGCGCGACGATTTCGCCGAAGCCCGCGACCGCCTCCTGGACCTCTGGCGCAAGCGCGCCCCGGCGCGCAAGCCGCCCGCCGCCTCCGTCTGACGCCGGCCGCGCCGCCCGGCCTTGTTGCATCCCGAATTCATGACATGACATCTATTGTCATGTATACTAATTTCATGGCACGACGAACCAGCCGTCTGCAACGCGAGATCCGCCAGACGCGGCCTTTCCGCAGCGTCTGGCAGGAGGCGTTCCTGTCCGTGCTGAAGACGGCCGATGTCTTCCGGCGGGCCGTTTCCGGGGTCGTGGGACCTTACGGCATCACGCCGCAGCAGTACAACGTCCTCCGCATATTGCGGGGCGCGGAGCCCGAAGGGCTGCCGACTCTCGCCATTGCCGAGCGGCTGATCGAGAACACTCCGGGCGTCACGCGTCTGCTGGACCGTCTGGAAGCCCTCCATCTCATCCGCCGCGCCCGCGGCAAGACAGACCGTCGGCAGGTGTTGTGCCGCATCAGCCCCGAGGGACTGCGGCTGCTCGAGCGGCTGGATCCGTTCATCACCGGGCCGGAGACACTGCTCGAGAAGACATGGAGCGCCGCGGAGGCACGCACGCTCATCGGGCTGCTGGACCGGGCGCGGGACGCCATGGCTGGCCGCTTCGTGCCGGACAATCACGACGATCAGAGGAGCTGAAGATGATGAACAGGAAACTGGTTCCGGCACTGGTGCTGGCTCTCGCCGCCGCGCCCGCGGCCTTGGCGCAGAGCTACACGATTGACGGCGCCCACTCCAAGGCCCAATTCTCCGTGCGCCACATGATGGTCAGCAACGTGCGCGGCGAATTCACGAAGGTGAAGGGAACCATCGATTACGACGAAAAGAACCCGGCTGCCATCCGCATTGAAGCCACAATCGACGTGGCTTCCATCAACACGGGCGAGCCCAAGCGCGACGAGCACCTCAAGAGCCCGGACTTCTTCGACGTGGCGGAGCACCCGCTCATCACGTTTCGATCCAGGAGCGCCCGCAAGACGGCCAACGGACTGGCTGTCACGGGCGACCTGACCATCCACGGAGTGACGAAAGAGATCGTGCTCCAGGTGGAAGGGCCGTCGCCGGAGGTGCGCGATCCGTGGGGCAACCTGCGCCGCGGCGCCACGGCAATCACGAAGATCAACCGCAAGGACTTCGGACTCACCTGGAACGCCGCGCTGGAAACCGGCGGGGTCGTGGTCGGAGACGAAATCTCCATCACCATCGACGTCGAGGCGATGCGTCCGGCGGCGAAGAAGTAACCGGCTCCTGCGCCCGTGCGGAGCAGCCCGTCCGCGGCCTCCCCGCGCGGGCCCGCGGCAACGGTAGAATCGACGGTTGCGGGCCTGCCGCCGCGCGCCGCTGATGCGTCTTTTTCCGGCCAGCCTCGCCGCCTTGCTTGTCCTGGCGCTCGCGTGCGCCTGCAGGCGGGAATCTTCCCCGCAGCAAGCGTCCATCCGCTTTGAGACGCGCCGGTTTGAAAGAACACTGCCAGGCTGCGGCGACAAAACGAAACGCCACGAACCCTGCGTCTCCTTCCACGTCGCGTGGCCGGAAGCCACAGACGGCGCGTCGGCGGAGACCCGCGCCCGCATCAACGCGGCGGTGCTCGCGGCGCTCCAGCCGCTCGAAGCGCCGCGCGGCTTCGAAGCCGAGGCCGAGCAGTGGATCCGCGATTACCAGCGCTTCCACGCAGAGTTCCCCGCCTCCGACATCACCTACTTCGCACGCCGCACGGCGGAGGTTCTCTTCTCCTCGCCGAATCTGATTACCATCGAAATCCGCTCCGACGAGTTTCATGGCGGCGCCGAGCCGGAATCCACGCGCGCCTTCCTGAACCTCGACCCCTCCACCGGACGGTCCGTCGAGCTGGACTCGATCCTCGAGCCCGGCGGCAGGAAGGACCTGCTGCGCCTGGCGGAATGGCGCTTCCGCAGCGAACGGCACATTCCCCGGGACAGCAGCCTGGCGGAAGCCGGCTTCACGTTCGAACAAAACGTGTTCTCGCTGCCCCGCCAGTGGGGCTTTTCGAACCGCGGCATGCTGCTGCATTACAACGCCGGCGAGGTGGCGCCCGCATCCACGGGGCCCACCACCTTGCTGGCCCCGTGGAACGATCTCCGCGGCATCGTCAGCGCCAAAGCCGGCATCCTCCCGCGCTGATGCGCCCGCAGGCTCAAGCCGGGATCACGCGCGGAATGCGCTCCACCACCGGCGGCAGCGGCGGGAAGTTTTCCGCTGGCTTGTCCTGATACCAGTACGCGCAACTGTAATAGTTGTCCGCGCGGTCGTTGCCGTGGCCGTGCTCCATGGTGTGCTTCAGGTAGCGCGTGAAGGTCACCGGGTTGTCGCCGTGGAACCGGTAGCAGCAGTAACGCCCGCCGGTGCGCTCCGGGCTCTGGATCAGGGGCGCGCCGCACTGCTGGTAGGCAAACGCGCGCGCGTTGTCCCGCCCGCCGAAATTCCAGCTCCCCAGGAAATAGTCCTCGCTGCCTGTGCCGATGATCACAGGCTGGCTCTCGTCGTCGATGAAGATCATGTCGTCGCCTTCGCCCATCCAGTATTCGCTGTTCTGGATCACGCCCAGCGTCACCCCCATCAGGTGGCCGCGCCCGCGCGTCTCAACATACACGTGGTTGAAGCGCCCGTCGGGATTCGGCGGCGTCTTGCCGTCGGGCCCCTTCACAGCTTTGTGCGGGGTCGCCTGCCGGTATTGCGCGTGGAAGTAAAGCGTGTCCGGCCCCAGCATCGGAACGGTCATGAAATCGATGTTCGAGTAGAAGCTGTTCACGTCGCGCGAACCGTCGTTGGTCACCGTCATCCGCGCGCTGCGGAAGTAGGGCATCACGAAATAGCAGTTCAGCGACCGCCCCGGCGAGCACGAGAGAAAGGCGCTCTCGTAGAGCACGTAATCGCCGAGGTTCAGCCCGAAGAAGTCGCCGATCGGCGCTTCAATGCTGGGCCTGGCCGCGCCGTCCCACCACGCCCGCAGCACCAGCTCCTTCAGATGATGCACGCTCTGCGCGGCGATGGTGAACCAGATATGAGTGATCGCGCCCGGCCCTTTCTGGTTGAAAATCTCGATCTCCTTGCCCGGCGGGATGGGCCAGCGGTCGGAGTTGCCTCCGGTGGGATCGTAACTGCTCTGCTTCAGCGACCGGTAATTCTGCGCGCGGCAATACGCCGGCAGGATGCCCGACGCCACAGGGCCTTGCGATTGCGGCATCGCTTGCGCCGCTTCCGCCGCCCGTGGCGCGGCGCCCAGTCCAAGCGCCGCCAGCGCGCCCCGGAAAAACCCTCTGCGTTCCACTCGTGCCATTGAAGAACCTCCTGTCGGTCGTCCTGGAATCGGAGGAATCATATCGCACGCCGCTGTGCGGCGCGGCGTCGGACGGCCTGACAATTCGCTGGTCATCCGGCGCCGGCAGGTGTATGGTGAAGTCAGGGGCGAATCATGCGAATCCTCGCGTTGGCGGCCTTGACGGGCCTGCTTTGCTTCGGCGCGGACAAGACGGAGTGGCGCGGCCGGGCCTCGGACGCGAAGGTCTCTCTCGAAGCGCGGCTCTACATCGACAAGGACGAGATGAAGAATCTGCTCGGCCACGATCCCGGCCCCAGCATCGTGATTGTCGAGATCACCGTCACGCCTGCGCCCGGAACCACGTTGGCACTGGACCGCGACGACTTCCTGCTCCGCTCCGACCGCGACGGGCAGCGCTCGCGCCCGCTCGATCCGGCGCAAATCGCCGGTTCGGCCGTAATGGTCATCAGCTCTCGCGGCGGCACGCAGGGCACCGGCATGGCGGAAGAGCGCCGCGTGCCCTGGGGCGTGCCCGGCATTCCGGGCGGCTCGCCCACCGGCGGCCCGCCCCGCGGCCTGCCCATGCCCGGACAATCGCCGAACGTCGGCACCGCCACCGCGGACACAAGCGAAGCTGTCGCCAACGTGGAAGAGACCCAGAAGAAATCCAACCCGCTGCTGAAGGCTCTGGAGGAAAAGTTGTTGCCCGCGGGCGAACTCGATAAGCCCGCGCACGGGCTGCTCTATTTCCTCATCGAAGGCAAGCTGCGCGCGAAAGATCTCGAACTCGTCTACCGCAAGGCGCCGCCGCGCCTCAGCATGCGCTTCAAAGACCCTACGAAGAAGTAATCCCGCAGTATGCGCCTGTCTGACATCGACACCCCCGCTGTCGTCATTGATACCGCCGTCATGGAGCGCAATCTGGCTCGCGCCGCCGCATACGCGAACGCGCACGGACTGCGCCTCCGCCCTCACATCAAGACGCACAAGATCCCCGCGCTCGCGCGCCGCCAGCTCGAACTGGGCGCCTGCGGCATCACCTGCGCCAAGACCACCGAGGCTCTGGCCATGCTCGCCTGCGAGCCGCCGGACCTGCTCATCGCGTATCCGGTGATCGGCCCGCAGAAGATCGAACGGCTCATTGAACTGGCCCGCCGCGTCCCTGTCACGGTGGCGCTCGACAGCCTGGACGCCGCGCGCCCCATGGCTGCGGCCGCGCGCGCCGCGCAGGTCGAAATCGGCGTGCTGGCCGAGATGGACGCGGGCCTGCGCCGCGTCGGCGTGCCGCCCGGAGAACCGGTTCTCGACCTCGTGCTCGGCCTGCTCGAACTGGAAGGCCTGCACTGGCGCGGCCTCGCTTTTTATCCGGGGCACATCAAGACGCTGGATGAGAGCGGCCGCGCGCAGCTCGGCTCCCTGCGGGAAGCGCTCTGGTCCACGGTCTCCCTGTTGAAGGCGCGGGGCCTCGCCCCGGAAATCGTCAGCGGCGGCTCCACGCCCCTTCTGTGGGAGTCTCACACGCTGCCCGAACTGAACGAGATCCGCCCCGGCACCTACATCTTCAACGACCGCAACACCGTGCTCTCCGGCGCCTGCACTCCGGCCGACTGCGCCGCCACGGTGCTGGTGACGGTGGTCAGCACGGCCGAGGACCGCATCATCATCGACGGCGGCTCGAAGACGTTTTCCAGCGACCGCTCGTCGTCAACAACGGAGGCCACGTTCGGCGAAGTCCTCGGTTATCCGCAGCTCCGGTTCCACAAGATGAACGAGGAGCATGGTTTCGTCGACCTGAACGGCGCGCCGCCATCGTTCCGCCCCGGCGACCGCCTGCGCATCGTGCCCAACCACATCTGCGTCGCCATGAACCTGCACGAGCGCGTGTATGGAATTCAGGGCGAGGAAGCAGTCGCCGAATGGCGCGTCGAAGCCCGGGGCAAGCTGCAGTGATCCGGCCCCGCGCGCCGCTCACTGCAGCTTCTCTTCCAGCTCCGCCCACCGCGCGTAGAGCCGGTCCGTTTCCTCCTGCGCCTGCCGCACGGCTTCCCAGGCGGCTTCCAGCCGTCGCGGATCGCTCACGGTCTCCGGAGCGTGCAGTTCGTGCTGAGCTGCGGCAAGCCGCGCTTCCGCCTCGGCGATGCGCTGCTCGATTTGCTCGTATTCGCGCTGTTCGATGTAGGACAAGCGCTTCTTCTGCGGAGCGGACGGGGCGCTGCGCGGCGGCGCGGCGGAGGGCCTGGGCTTGACCGCCCGCTGCCGCTCTTCCATCCATTCCTCCCACTGGCTCAGGTCGGCGAACAGGCCGCAGCCGCCTTCGCCATCCAGCCCGAACACGCCATTGGCCACGCGGTCCATCAGGTAGCGGTCGTGCGTCACCAGCACCACCGCGCCGGGAAACTCGAGCAGGCTCTCTTCCAGCACTTCCAGCGTGGGGATGTCGAGGTCGTTGGTGGGTTCGTCAAGCAACAACACATCGGCGGGCTCGAGCATCAGCCGCGCGAGGTGGAGCCGCGCGCGCTCGCCTCCGGAGAGGCTCGAAACGGGCTGCGCGAGCTGCTCCTCGCGGAACAGGAACCGCCTGGCCCAGCCGTTGACATGCACGGGGCGGCCCAGGTACAGCACGGTGTCCCCTTCCGGCGCGAGCGCCCGCCGCAACGGCAGCGCGGGATCCACTTGCCGGCGGTGCTGCTCGAAATACACCATGCGCAGGCCCGGCGCGCGGCGGATCTCTCCCTGCGAAGGCGCCAGCTCGCCCAGCAGCAGCCGCAGGAAGCTCGTCTTGCCGCTTCCGTTGGGACCCGCAACGCCCAGCCGCCGCCCCGGAGATAGCACCAGTCTGACGTCTGCAAACAGCTTGCGCGGCCCCAGCCGCAACGCCGCGCCGTCCAGCTCCAGGAGCTTCTTTGTCTTCCGGTCCGTGGCGGTGAAGTCGATGCGGGCGGTTTCGCTCAAGGCGCGCGAGGTGGCCTGGCCGAGTTGTTCGATCATCGCCTGCGCCGCTTCCACGCGGGCTTTCGCCTTGCGCGTGCGCGCCTTGGCCCCGCGCCGCAGCCATTCGATCTCGCGCCGCACTCGCGCCTGCAGCGACTCGCGCGCCCGCGCTTGCGCCTCCAGGAACTGCTCGCGCTTCTCCAGATACGCGCTGTAATTGCCGTCGGCGCGGAACAGCCCGCCGGGGAAGGCGCGGTTCAGCTCCATCATGTGGGTGGCGATGTTTTCGAGGAAGTAGCGGTCGTGGCTGACGGCGGCGACGGCGAACGGCGCGTTGACCAGCGTCTCCTCCAGCCACTCGATGCCGGCGATATCGAGATGGTTGGTGGGTTCGTCCAGCAGAAGCAGGTCCGGGCGCGCCGCCAGCGCCGCGGCGATGGCGAGCCGTTTTTTCCAGCCTCCGGAGAGCGAGGCCGTCAGCGCCTCCGGGTCGCGAAAACCAGCCTGCCCCAGAAATGTTTTGGCCGCCACCTCGTCCGCGGCGGCGTTCTCCATCACCGCGCGGACTGTGGCGCCTTCCGGGAACTCCGGCTCCTGCACCACCATCGCCAGACGCGCCCCGCGCCGCAGGGAGACGGTTCCGGCATCGGGCTCGTCCAGTCCGGCCAGGATTCGCAGCAGCGTGGATTTGCCCGCGCCGTTCGGCCCCACCAGCCCGTGGCGCTCGCCTTCGTGGATGGCCAGCGTGAGATTCTCGAACAGCGGCGCGGCGCCAAACTGGCGCGACACGCCTTCACAAGTCAGCAGCACCCCCATGTCAATTCCAGTGAAGCACGCCGTCCCGCGGCGGCGGCGGACATGGTATAAACGAACCAGGGAGGTGGGTCTTCCCTAGTAGCCCCACTGCCAAAGCTGAGCTTCCTCCTCCGGCCCGCTGGTTCGCGCGAGCTGGCACGCACCTGTTTGCGCTTCTCTTTCCCGATGATTGCCGCCTCTGCGGACGCCCGCTGGAGGGGTTTTCCCAGGTTCCCGTTTGCCCCGAGTGCCTCGAGCCTCCCGCGCCGCTGGCGCCTGAATTCACCTGCGCCCGCTGCCGCACGCCTTTCCTGAACGCGCGTCCGCTGAACGAGGAGGGCCTGTGCCGGCTTTGCGCCGCCGGCGTCACTTCGTTCGAAGGCGCGTGGTCTTGCGGCGCATACGAAGGCAAGCTGCGCGACCTGATCCACCTGTTCAAATACGGGCGCATGCTGCCGCTGGGACGGGTGTTCGGATCCATGATGATCCGCGCCTATCCCAGAGATCAGCGCTTCGACATGCTCGTGCCGGTCCCGGCGCATTGGCGGCGCCGCCTCTGGCGGGGATTCGACCAGGCGGAAGTGCTGGCGCGGGAACTCTCCCGCCGCACGGGCATTCCTGCGGTGAGGGCGCTGCGCCGCAAGCGGCACACGGATCCGCAGGCAGGTTTGACGAGGCGGCAGCGCCGGGAAAACATCCGCGGATGTTTCCAGACCGCCGCCCCGGAGGCGGTCCGCGGGCGGCGCGTGCTGCTCATCGACGACGTCCTCACCACCGGCGCCACCGTCAACGCCGCCGCCGCCGCCCTGAAGCAGGCGGGCGCGGCGCACGTGGCTGTCTTCACGCTCGCCCGCGCCGACCGCGGCGCCGCCACGCCAGGCGCCGTGCTGTTGCACTATTCCCATGCCGAGGTTGCCGCGCATGAACACCAACATTGACCGACTCCACAGCCCGGTGCTCGTGCTGAATGCCAGCTATGAGCCGATCAACATCTGTGCCGCACGGCGCGCCCTCGTGCTGATCCTCAAGGGAGTGGCCCGCGCCGAGGAGCACAGCCACGCCATGTTCCACGCGCCCCGCGCCTCCTTTCCCTTGCCCAGTGTCATCCGCCTGCTCGAATACCGCCGCATCCCGCGCCAGAGCCGCGCCCTCAGCCGGAAAAACATTTTGATGCGGGACCGTTACACATGCCAGTACTGCGGCAAGACGCTGCCCGCCGCCGAATTGACGCTCGACCATGTGGTCCCCCGCTCCCGCAATGGCGAAACAAGCTGGGAGAATCTTGTGGCCTGCTGCCATCCCTGCAACAACCGCAAGGGCAACCGCACGCCGGAAGAAGCCGGCATGAAACTCCTCCATCCTCCCCGCCCCTACACGCTCCACACGGGGCGCCATCTCATGCGTCTGCTCGGCAAGAGCGACGAGCGCTGGCAGAAATATCTGTTCTACTGAAACCCGCCGGAGCCGGGAACGCGGCAGCCGCCCGTTTATCATGAAAGTGGGATGACAATGCTCTGCCGCGCCATCCGGCTTGCCGCGCTGCTGGCAGCGCCGCTGCTGCACGGACAGGTCATCGAGTTCGAATCCGGCGGGCTTCGCTATCAGACGCTTTCGCGCGACGGCCTCACCGTGATGTTCGCGCCTCTGCCGCAGCAGATCCGCAATTACGTCATCCTCCAGGTGGCCGTCTCCAACGGCTCGCAGTCGGCGCGGATGGTGCGGCCGGAGGATTTCCGCTTCGTGCGCGAAGACGGGCGCGTGTTGCGCGCCCTGCCGCCGCGCCAAGTCGTGCAGGGCTTTCTCGACAAGGCCGGCCGCAACGACGTCATCCGCATGGTCACGCTGTATGAAATGGGGCTGTACGGCATGACGCGCTTCCGCTCCACCAGCGGGTATGAACAGAGGCGGCAGCAGGCGCTGGCCGAAGTCTCCAACCCGCGGCTGAAAGCGGCGGCCTCGGCCTCGGCCATCGTGCTCGTGGCAATCAGGCTCCAGCCGGGAGAATCCACCGATGGCGCCGTGTTCTTCGAGGCGCCCGAAAAGAAGCTGGGCGACGGCCGCCTGATCGCCACGATCGGAGAGGAAGTGTTCGAGTTCCGGCTGGGCGCATTGGATCACCCGGGCAGCCTGATCCGCCGTCCTTGAGCGGCATTGGCCCCGGGCGCGCGCGGCTCGCTATCATGTTCCCTTGATCGACCTGCACACCCATTCCACCTGCAGCGATGGAACGGATTCTCCGGCGGAGCTGGTGAGACTGGCGGCGCAACTCGGTCTGGAAGGGTTGGCGCTGACGGATCACGACACGCTGGACGGGCTGGAGGAGGCGGCCGAGGAGAGCGCCCGCTGCGGCCTGTGTTTCCTGCGCGGCATCGAGATCAGCGCGCGCCGCGAGGACGAGTCCGACGAGCTGCGCCGCACGGTGCACATTCTCGGCTATTTTTTCCAGCCTCCCGATGGCGCCCTGGCGGCGTGGCTCGAAACAATCGCCGCGCGGCGCCGCGCCCGCAACCGCGCCATGGCCCGGAGGCTTCAGACGCTCGGCTACGACGTGCGCCTGGAGGAGGCCGAAGCGCTGGCGCGCCGCGTCGTCGCGCGCCCTCACTTCGCCGAAGTGCTCGTGCGCAAGGGCTACTTTCCCACGGTGCGCGCCGCCATCGACACGCTGCTCGCCGAGGGCTGCCCCGCGTATGTCGAAAAAGAAGACCCCTCGCCCGCCGAGTGCATCCGCCGGATCCGCCAGGCCGGCGGCGTCGCTTCTCTGGCTCACCCGCGCCGCCTGGGCAACGGCGATCCGGCTCTGGAAGACTCGATCCTGCGCGGTCTTGCCGAAGCCGGCCTGCAAGCTGTCGAAGCCTGGCACCCGGATCACGATGAACGCGCCGTTTCTCGTTACGTGCAACTCGCCCACAAGTACGGCCTCGCCGCCACCGGCGGCTCCGATTATCACGGCGCGCGCACACCGGACTTGCGGCTGGGCGACGCCGGCGGCGCCCGCGTGAAGAAATCAGTGTTGGACGAGTTGCGCCGCCGCGCCGGCCACTGAGAGATTCTCCGCCTTCCGCAAATACGCCAGCGCGCGCACGCAGCCCTGCGCCGGCGAAAACACCGCCGACGTCACAAAGCCGCACTCTTCACCGCCGGAAAGAACCCTCTCGCCTGCCGCGGGCGGAGTCTGCGACTCGATGCGCAGCGCATAAAGCATCCGGTGCACCTGCCCGCGCGCGCGCACGCGCTCTACGATCTCCTGCCCGAGATAACAGCCCTTGTTGAAGTGCACGGCGTGAAGCTGGCGCGTCTCATGGACGATCTGCGCCTCGGTGATGTCCTCGCCGTACCGCGGCACGCCGTTTTCCAGGCGCACGATCCGCGCCTCCTCTTCCGACGCCGGCACGATGCCGGCCCGGCGCAGTTCCTCCAGCAGCGCCTCTTTCTCTTCCGCCGGAACCACCATGCGAAAGCCCGGCTGCCCTGTCGCGGAAGCCAGAAGCACAAGCCCGCGCCGCGGCGCCTGCTCCGATTGCGGCCCTTCCACGGCGATCTCCGCGGTTTGCTCCGTGACATCCTCGAGCGTCACGTCGTCGGCGATGATAAAGCGATCCAGATGTTCGTAGACCTTTTGCCGCGTCTCGGGCTCGGTGTTCAGCAGGAGATGGTCCTCGGCGCAGTAAATCCACGCATCAGCCAGGATCCTGCCTTGCGCGTTGAGGAAGAACGCGTACAGCGAGTCCCCCGGCTGCATCTGCTCGACATGATTCGTGGTCATCGCATGCAGCAGGCGCTTGCGGTCCTCGCCCGTGGCGCGGATGCGCCCGCGGGCGGAAAGGTCGATCCAGGCGGCTGCCTGATGCAGAGCTTCGTATCCGGTCATGGCGGTCAGCGGGCGAAATTGCTGTAGTAGAGCCCGATACCCATCGTAACGGCCGCGGAGAGGAGCGCGCCCAGCCGCCACCGCCGCTCCCGCTCCGGTGTCCCGCCGCGCGCCAGCAGCAGGACCATGGCAATCACGTGCAGCCCCAGCAGAATCTTGATGCCGACCAGCGCGTGCCAGCCCGGCGGCGGCGACTTCATGCGCGTCATGAAGTTGTGGGCCCCGGTGAGCACCAACAGCAAGGCCGCTGCGGCGGCCACGCCCCGCCACTGGCGCACGCGGGAGGCGGCCAGAAGGGCCAGGATCAGGACAGCCAGCGCCAGGTGCAGGTAGAGAAGAGCGTCATTCATGGGTTCCGTTTTCGTCTTTCAAGTTTATACTGATGTGGAAATGACCCACGAGATTCTTCCAACGGGCATGCTGCAATGCAATTGCTCGGTCTTCGGCGACGAGGCGAGCGGCGATGCCATCGTGGTGGACCCGGGCGACGGCACGGACCTCAACCGGCTGTTGGACCTGCTGAAAGAGAGGAGATACAAGGTCAAGGCCATTTTCATCACGCACGCGCACATCGATCACATCGGGGGAGCCGCCAAGCTGAAACATCTCACCGGCGCGCCCGTCTTCATGCACGCTGATGACCAGGACCAGTACGACCACATCGGCTTGCAGGCGCAGTGGCTCGGCATGCCGGCTCCGCCGCGCACCGAAGTCGACGCCAACCCGAAAGAGGGGGACACGCTCACGCTCGGCGGCGTGGTGATGCACGTGCTCCACACGCCCGGCCACACCCAGGGCAGCGTAGCGCTGTACATCCCCGCGGAAAAGATGCTCGTGGGCGGCGACACGCTGTTCCGCGATTCCATCGGCCGCACGGATCTTCCCGGCGGGGACGCAAAACAGATCCTGAAATCGATCCACACGAAACTGCTCGTGCTGCCTGAGGAGACCCGCGTCATCTGCGGCCACGGCGCGGAAACCACGATCGGACGCGAGAAGGAGATGAATCCCTTCCTTCAGGATTGAAGCGGCGGCCGCGGTCAGCGGTTCGCGTAGTTTTTCTCGTAATACTGCTGGTATTCGCCTGATTTCACCCGCTCCACCCAGCCCGGGTTTTCGCGGTACCAGCGGATGGTGCGCTCCAGCCCTTCTTCAAAGGGCACGAGCGCGCGCCACCCGGAAGCCTGCTCCAGCTTCGCCGTCGTGATCGCGTACCGCCGGTCATGCCCGGGACGGTCGGCCACGGCCGTCATCAGGCTGTGAGGCTTGCCCAGGGCATCCAGGATCATCTCCACCACGCGCCGGTTGGGAAGGGCGCGCGAGCCGCCGATGTTGTAAATCTCGCCGGGCGTTCCCTTTTCCAGCGCCGCGCGCACCGCCCGGCAGTGGTCGTCCACATAAAGCCAGTCGCGCACCTGCATGCCGTCGCCGTAAATCGGCAATGGTTTCTCTTCTATTGCGTTGGAAATCATCAGGGGAATCAGCTTTTCCGGAAACTGATAAGGCCCGTAATTATTGGAGGCGCGCGTGACAATTATGGGAAGCCGGAACGTCGTCCAATAGGAAAGCGCGAGCAGGTCCGAGCCGGCCTTGGAGGCCGAATACGGGCTGGAAGGGCGCAGGGGCCAGGTCTCATCGGCCTCGTCCGGCTCCGGGATGGAGCCGTACACCTCGTCCGTGGAGACATGCAGGAACCGCTCCACTCCCGCGGCGCGGGCCGCCTCGAGCAGGGAGAACGTCCCGCGGACATTGGTCTCCAGAAACGCTTCCGGCCCGAGAATCGACCGGTCCACGTGAGACTCCGCCGCGAAATGCACGATGGCGCAGGGGCGCTCCTCTTCGAGCAGCGACATGACCAGCCGCGTGTCCCCGATGTCGCCGTGCACGAAGCGGTGCCGCGGATCGCCTTCCACTTCGGCCAGGTTTTCCAGGTTGCCTGCGTAGGTGAGCTTGTCCAGGTTGACGATGCGGTCCGCCCAGTCTTCGCGCAAAGCCAGCCGCACGAACGCGGAGCCGATGAACCCGGCGCCGCCGGTCACAAGCCATCTCATTTGTGCTGCAACTCCCAGTCGTATGCGATGCCCGCATCGTTGTAAGCGATGCGTCCTTCGTCGGAAGGATCATAAAAACGGTCGGTCAGATACACGAGCATGGCCGGCCCGGTTCCGATGACTTTGTACCCGTGGCCCACGCCGGGCGGGATCAGGATTTGCCAGGGGCGCAGCGCGCCCGCATACAGCGTGTTCTTCTTGCCGAATGTCGGCGATCCGGGCCGCAGATCCACCAGCGCTACCTGCAGCATTCCCTCCGTCACCGTCCAGAAGTCCGTCTGGCGGCGGTGAAAGTGGAACGCCTTGATCGCGCCGGGATAGGACAGGGCGGCGCTCACCTGCGTGGATTCTGGAGGGAACCCGGCAGGCAGCCCGCGCCCCAAGCGGACGATTTCCAGAAAATACCCGCGGTCGTCCGACCACAGGGTGGCTGGAGCGACGCGGACGCCTTCGATCAGTTCGCCGGAGTCGGGCGCGCCGATCACCTTCCCGATGCCCGGCTCGCATTGCGGGACGCGGATGTCAACGCCTTCCGCGCTCATGCCTGCGCCTCCCCATGCCTTCTCGTTTGCGCCACGAGATTGCCCGCGCGCAGCAACGATTCGAACGTGCCCGCATCCGTCCACCATCCCTCGAGGAAGGCGAAGGAAAGCGACGCCTCGCGAATGTAGGCGTTGTTCACGTCGGTAATCTCCAGCTCGCCGCGGGCGCTCGGCTCCAGGGTCCGGATCTTGTCGAACACCGTCGCGTCGTACATGTAAATCCCCGTCACCGCGTAGTTCGTTTTCGGTTGTTTGGGCTTTTCCTCAATGTTCACGACATATCCCTTGTGGATTTCCGCCACCCCGAACCGTTCCGGATCCGGCACCTCTTTCAGCAGAATTTTCGCCCCCTTTTCCTGGCGCCGGAAATCTTCCACGGCGTCCCGGATGCTTTTTTCGACGATATTGTCACCGAGGATGACGCAGATCTTGCTGTTATCGGCGAAGTGCTCGGCCAGCGAAAGCGCGTCGGCGATGCCTCCCTCGCCTTCCTGGTAAGTGTAGTTCAGGCTGGTCAGCCCGAACTGCCGCCCGTTGCCAAGGAGCTGCAGAAAATCGCCCGCGTAATTGCCGCCGGTGACGATGAGAATGTCGCGGATTCCCGCATCCACCAAAGTCTGGATCGGGTAATAAATCATGGGCTGATCAAAAACGGGCAACAGATGCTTGTTGGTGATTTTCGTCAAGGGATAGAGCCGGGTGCCCTTCCCGCCGGCAAGAATGACGCCTTTCATGAATGCCTCCCGCGGCGGCGCCGCACTTGGGCGCAACATTCCATATGATACACTGGCGGCGCTGTGAAGCCTTTTGACTGGAGCCAGATTCCCCGGGAGCAGCTCAACGAGAAGATGCGCCGGCAGGTGGTGCACACGGAGCGGCTGACCTTGGCCCGTCTCGAGATGGATGCCGGCTGCAAGGTTCCCGTGCACTCCCATGAGAACGAGCAGGTCTCCATGGTGCTCACCGGGCGCCTGCGGTTCCTGCTCGGCGACGACACGGAGGAAGTCGGACCCGGGCAGGTGATGCGCCTGGCGCCCCACGAGCCCCACGGCGTCGAAGTGCTCGAGGACAGCATCGTGCTGGACCTGTTCAGCCCGCCGCGCGAGGACTGGATCCGCGGCGACGACGCTTACCTACGCCGAGGCTGAGCCGCGAGCCTGGCGGATCGCCTCGGCCAGCGCGCCTCGGGCCACCATCGACTGCTCGGCCTTCGCCATGTCCTTCAGCGCCACTTCGCCGCGCGCGATCTCGTCGTCCCCCACAATCACAGCGAACCGCGCCCCCGCCTTGTTCGCCAGCTCCATCGCGCGCTTCACTTTCTGGTCCGCGGAAAGCTCGACCGACAAGCCCGCCAGCCGCAGCTCGCGCGCCAGCAGCGCGCACTCCTTGAGCGCCGCCTCTCCGATCGGGATCACGAACACATCCAGCCGCGCCAGCTCTTCCGCGGAGATCTGCTCCTCGATAGCCAGCACCAGCCGGTCTTCGCCGATCGAAAAGCCGATGCCCGGCGCCGGCACGCGCGAGCCGAGCGCCTCGGCCAGCCCGTCGTAACGCCCGCCGCCAAGAATGGAATTCTGCGCTCCCAGCGCGCCGTGCGTCACCTCGAAGGTCGTGCGCGTGTAGTAATCCAGCCCGCGCACGAGCCGCGAGCGGATTTCAGATTCGATCCCGCGCGCCGCCAGAAGGCCCTGCACGGCGTCAAAGTGCCGCCGGCAGGCGCCGCAGAGGTGTTCGAGGATCGACGGCAGCGAATCGATCGTGTTCTGGTCCTCCGGCACCTTGCAGTCCAGCACGCGCAGCGGGTTGGTCTCCGACCGCCGCTGGCAGTCCTGGCAAAGCTGGGCGCGCACGCCCGAAAGCCGTTCCCGGAGGCGCTTGATATAGGCGGGCCGGCACTCAGGGCAGCCCACGCTGTTCAGCAGCAGATGCGCGTTGCGGACGCCGCAGCGGCTGAGAATGTCGAGGGAAAGCTCGATGATCTCGGCATCCACCACCGGCGACTCCGACCCGATGCACTCGGCGCCGATCTGGGAAAACTGCCGGTAGCGGCCCTTCTGCGGGCGCTCCCGCCGGAACATCGGGCCGATGTAGTAGAGCTTCTTCAATCCGGGAACCTGGTCCAGACGGTGTTCGATCCAGGCGCGGATCACGCTCGCGGTGTTTTCCGGCCGCAGCGTCAGCGACGTGCCGTCGCGGTCCGTCCAGGTGTACATTTCCTTGGAGACGATGTCGGTGTCTTCGCCGACGCCCCGCGCAAACAGGGCGGTCTCCTCGAAGATCGGCGTGCGGATCTCCTGGTAATGATAGGTGCGGAACACTTCGCGCGCCTGCCCCTCGACGTGGTTCCACAGCGCGGATTGCGGCGGCAGAATGTCGCGAGTGCCGCGGATGGCCCGGATCATGTCAGTGCGCCGCCTCGTCCCGGTAATCCTGGCGGTAGCGGATGTAACGCTGCGCGTTCTCGCGGAAGCGCAACTTTTCTTCCTCGGTCACCTGGCGCCGCACCTTGGCCGGCACGCCCATCACCAGCGATTCCGGGGGAATCTCCATGCCCTCGGGCACCAGCGAGCCGGCGGCGATCACCGAGCCGCGCCCCACTCGCGCGCCGTTGAGCACAATCGCCCCGATGCCCACCAGCACGTCGTCTTCGATCACGCAGCCGTGCAGGCACGCCATGTGCCCCACCGTGACCCGCGCGCCAAGGATCACCGGGTACTTGTCCAGCTCGCCGTGCAGCACGGAGCCGTCCTGGATGTTGGTCTCTTCGCCGATCTCGATGCGGTTCACGTCGCCGCGCAGCACGGCGCCGGGCCACACGCTGGAGCGCTCGCCCAGCGTGACGTCGCCGATCACAGTGGCCGCCTGGTCCACGTAGGCCGAAGGAGCGATTTTCGGGTAGATGCCGCGATAAGGACGAATCATGGGATTTGCAGGAAATTACCATCGTATCATTAGGGGTATGCTGACCCGGACTGTCCTGGCCCTGTCGCTGGCGGCTTTCGCAGCCATGGCGCAGAAAGCGCCTTTCACGGCGGAAGCCATGATGAAGCTGAAGCGCATCGGCGACGCTTCCGTGGCGCCGGACGGCTCCGCCGTGGCGTACACGGTCGGCGAGCCGGACCTCGAGAAAAATTCCGTGGACCGCCAGATCTGGATCAGCCCCCTGGCCGGCGGCCCGGCGCGCAAAGCCACGGCCGAAGGCCGCAACTGGGGCGCGCGGTTCAGCCCGGATTCCAAACGCATCGCCTTCATCTCCACCCGCAGCGGCTCGGCGCAAATCTGGGTGATGGACGCGCTCGGGGAAAAGCCGCGCCAGGTCACCAGCCTGGCCACGGAGGCCGACGGCGTCATCTGGAGCGGCGATGGCAAGACGCTCGTCTTCACGAGCGAGGTCTACCCCGAGTGCAATGCCGATGATGCCTGCAACCAGAAGCGCATGGACGAGGAGGCGAAGAACCCCGTCAAGGCGCGAGTCTACGACAGGCTTCTCTACCGCCACTGGAATCAGTGGAAGGGCAAGCGCGTCCGCCATCTGATGGCCGTGCCCGCCGACGGGGGCAAGGTGCGCGACCTCACCCCCGGCGCGCCCTTCGATGTGCCGCCGTTTTCGCTCAGCGGCGGCGGCGATTACGCCGTTTCGCCCGACGGCAGGGAGGTTTGCTACGCCGCCAATTTCGAGGAAGACCAGGCGCTGAGCACGAACTGGGATCTCTATGTCATCCCCATCGAAGGTCCGGGCGAGGGCCGCGAGGCCGTGAAAATCTCTTCCAGCCCCGGCGCCGATGCCAGCCCGCAATACTCGCCCGACGGAAAGTGGCTGGCCTGGCGCATGCAGGTCCGCCCCGGTTATGAAAGCGACCGCTGGCGCCTGGTCGTGCTGGAGCGCGAAAGCGGGCAGCTCACCGTGCTCACGGAGAATCTCGACCGCCATGTCACCGGCTTCGCGTGGCACCCGGATTCCCGCCGCATCGCCTTCACCGTCGAAGACCGCGGCCGCCAGCAGGCGCTCCTGATTCCGGTCACCGGCGGCGGGACGCGCGTCATCACCCAGGGTGCGGCCCACGTGGACGATCTGCAGTTCACGGCCGACGGCCGCACGCTGGTCTACAGCGAAATGAGCGGCTCGCGGCCGCCCGAACTGTACCGTGCCGCCAGCGGCGGCGGCGCTCCCACGCCGGTCACCCGGCTCAATGACGCCGTCCTCGGGGCGCATGATCTGCGTCCGCTCGAGGATTTCACCGTCACCGGCGCCGAAGGCGCCTCCGTGCACAGCTTCCTGCTAAAACCGCCCGGTTTTGATTCAAACAAGAAGTACCCCGTCCTGTTCCTGATCCACGGCGGGCCGCAGGGGGCGTGGGGCGAAACGTTCAGCTTCCGCTGGAACCCGCAGGTGTTCGCTTCGGCCGGGTTCGTGGTGGTGATGCCGAATCCCCGCGGCTCCACCGGCTACGGAACGAAATTCACGGATGAAATCAACGGTGATTGGGGCGGGAAGGTATACGAGGACATTCTCGCCGTGGTGAACCACGTCGAGAAGCTCCCGTATGTGGATTCCCGGCGCATGGCGGCCGCGGGGGGCAGTTACGGCGGCTACATGGTCAATTGGATCCTGGGCCACACGGACCGGTTCCGCGCCCTCGTCTCCCACGCCGGCGTCTATGACCTTTACAGCATGGGCGGCGAGACGGAAGAGCTTTGGTTCACCACCTGGGAGTTCAAGGGCCACCCGTGGGAGAACCCGGAAATGTACGACCGCTGGTCGCCTTCGCGCTACGCCGCCAATTTCAAGACGCCCACGCTCGTCATCCACGGCGAACTCGACTACCGCGTGCCCTGCGGGCAGGGCTTGCAACTGTTCACCGCGCTCCAGGCAAAGAAAGTCCCGTCGAAGCTCGTGCTGTTCCCCGATGAAGGGCACTGGATCCTGAAGCCGCAGAATTCGCTGTTCTGGTACCGCGCGTTTCTGGATTGGGTGACCGAGTGGACCGGCGAGCGATGAGCGCGCCGTTCACCCGTCCAGGCGCTTGAGGACCTCAATCAGCACGCGCCCCACGGCCTCGAACGAGTCCGGGCTCAGCTTGTCGAGCGTGTCCTCCTTCGTGTGCCACCAGGAGTGATCCGGCCCGTAATCGAAATCAATCAGGTTCGCCGCGCGCACGCCGAGCCGCAGGAACGGCACATGGTCGTCCTCGATCGCCAGAGCCGGCCCGCTGAAGCGCTCCGCGAGGCCAAGCTGGCGCGCCACGCTCCAGATCAGGCGCATCAGCGTGTCCGCCGAATACTGCTCGCGCACGATGCGCAGGTCGCGGTCTCCGATCATGTCCACGTTGATCAGCGCCGCGAGCGTGGAAAGCGTCCGGTCCCGCTGCCACTGCGCCGCCAGCCGTCTGGAACCGTACAGGCTGTCCTCGGCCGTCCACTCGCGCACCGCTTCTTCGCCGTCGAAGAAAACCAGATAGACGGAGTTCTTCAGCGGCACATCCCGGAGCGCGCGAGCCATCTCCAGCAGGAAGCCCGCCGAGGAGCCGCCGTCGTTGGCGCCGACGAAACGGAACGGGAAGATCTTCGTGTCATAGTGCCCCGTCACCGCCACTGCCTTGCCGGAGGAGCCGGGGCGGAAGGCGATGATGTTTTTCATCGCCATGGGCCCGGCCGGCGTGCGCGCCGTGAAATCATCCTCGCGCACCTGCCAGCCGTGGGCCTTCAGGTGTTTCACGATGTGGTCCTGCGCCTTCTTCATGCCGGGCGACCCGGGCGGGCGGGGGCCGAAGGAAACCAGCGTGCGCGTGTGCTCCAGCGCATGGCGGCCGCTGAATTGCGCGCAGGCGGGAACCAGGGCGGCAAGCGCCAGGGCGGCGGTCAGTTTCGGCGGGCAAGGCATCTATAGCCCAGTGTAAAGTCCTTGCGGCTGTCGAGCGGGTCGAGCCATGCCGCCAGCATCGCCAGCGGCGCGAACAGCGGCAGCAGCCAAGGCAGCATCTGGCAGGCGTTCAGCAGACGGCGCGAAATCACCACGAACAGCCCGCCCGCGGGACGGATTTCCTCGATCTTGAAGCCAGCCTGCGCCAGCAGGTACTCCAGCCCGTGGCGCGTGTAGCGGTAATAGTCGTGCGGCGCCTGGTGCAGTTCCCACTCCTGCGGCGCCACCAGCAGCAGCGCGGCGCCGCGCCGCATCACCCGCCCGAGCTCCGCGAGCGCCTGCGCGGGACGTGGCAGGTGCTCCAGCGTCACAATGTGCAGCGCCGCATCAAACGCCGCGTCCGCAAACGGGAGCTGTTCCAGATCCGCAATCGCGTGCAGCCTGCGGTAGTCCCATTGCGGGTCGCCGATGGCCAGGTCGACGCCCACGTAACGGACATGAGGGAACCAGCGCGCGTATTGGGCCTCCCCCGCGCCTGCGTCCAGCAGCCGCGCGCCGGCGGGCAGGCTCCGCGCGAAGTCCGAAACGGAATCTTCGATGAATGTTTCAAACGTAAACACGCGTCTCCGGAGCCACGCGGGCAGGCGACGGCGGGCTTCGGCGTAGGTCATGGCTTGCGGCGGGCCTCGATCATCACGGTCGACCCCGCGCGGCAGGCCGCTTCCAGCGCCGTGAACGGGATGGAGGCCAGCAGCAGCAGGAAGTAGCCGGCGTCCTTCAGCAGGCGCGCCCGCGGCGAGCCGTCCGCTCTGCGCACGCGCCGGCCCATGGGATCCAGCGCCGGCGCCAATGTGGAAGCCAGCCCCGCCGGGTTGTCGCGCAGGGAAAAATGCTTGCGCCGCACGGTCTCGAAACCTGCCGCGTCCAGCAATCCTTCCAGATCGGACTCGCGGAAGTCGATCAGATGCCTCGGCACGTCCCACCCGTTCCACGCCGCGCCGAACAGCAGAAACTGCCAACATCCTGCGTTGGGCACCTGGATCACCAGCCGTCCCTCGGGGATCAGCAACTCGCGCGCCGCGTCCAGGTACGCCGTCGGGTCATACAGGTGCTCGAGCACATGGAACATGGTGATCAGCCCGAATGACGCCGGACGGAATGGCGCCCGCGTCAGCGCTCCGCATGCCACCGGCACGCCGTTGCCCGACCAGGCCACCGACGCGGCATCCAGAGAGAAGTCCAGCCCGAAGGCGCGGTGCTCGGGCAGGTGCAGTTCGCGAAGAAAAAGCCCCCCCCCGCAGCCGACGTCCAGCACGAGCGCGTCCGGCGGCAGCTCGCGCAGCGCCTTGCGCACGAAACGCACGTGATCCTGGATCGCCAGCCTCCGCCACGCCTGCGCCAGCGAATCCGCGGCCGAGGAGGCGGGATCGAACCAGTAGTCGGGCGGGTAATACTGGTGCAGCTTCTGCGGCTCCGGCCAGGGGAAGAGCCGGATCAGGCGGCACTTGCGGCACTCGACGATCAGAAACTCCTCATCGGTGGTGCCGAAGAGCCTGTCGGAGGCGCTGAAGAGAGTGCGGAAGTTCGCATCCCCGCACGCAGGGCAGGCGTCCCGCGCGGGCGTTCCGGCGGCGCGAGGCGGTGCGGCCGCGCTCTCCGAACCGGCCTCGGCAGGCGCCGGTTGATGGGGTGAAGATTCCACTCGCAAGTCTCAGCCATCAGTGTACCCGGCGCGGCCGCCGGCCTGCGCTGGCCCGGCTGCACGCTACACTGGAGGTTTCTTTCATGCAGACACAAGCCGTGCCCGTCGCGCGGTGGCGCGTCCACCGCCGCCTGTACGACTGGATGATGCAGTGGGCTCACAGCCCGCACAGCCAGGCGGCGCTGTTCCTTCTCGCTTTCGCCGAATCGAGCGTCTTCCCGATCCCGCCCGACGCCCTGCTCATTGCCCTCGTGCTGGGCGCGCCGCGCCGATGGCTGGCGCTGGCCGGCATCTGCACCTTGGGCAGCGTGCTCGGCGGCGTGGCGGGCTACGGCATCGGCCGTTTTCTCATGGACACCGTCGGCATGCGCGTCATCGACTTCTACCACGCGCAGCGGTATTACGAGCAGGTGATGCTCTGGTATCGCCAGTACGATTTCTGGATCGTCTTTACGGCCGCCTTCACGCCGATTCCCTACAAGGTGTTCACCATCGCTTCCGGCGCGTTCCAAATGAACGTCTGGGGCTTCGCGGCGGTGTCTCTCGCCGGGCGCGGCGCGCGCTTCCTGCTGGTGGCGGGGTTGCTGCGTCTGTTCGGCGAGCCGGTGCGGCGGTTCATCGACAAATACTTCGACTGGCTCGCCGCGGCGTTCGTCCTGCTTCTGGCCGGCGGCTTCGCCCTGTTGCGCTACGCCCGCTGACCCGGATCGCTGCGCGGGAACGCCGCCTGCTCGCTGAGTTCCCGCAGCCGGATGCGGTGCTCGAACAGAAGCCGCCTCACTTCTGCGTTCGACAGCCGCCGCAGCGGCCGCAGCGCGCGGCGCTTGCGCCAAGTGCGCGGCAACAGCGCGAGCGCTTCCAGACCGCCGCGCAATACTGCGAGAAACGCTTTCAGCTTCCCTCCTGCCCCGGGAATGCGCCCCGCCTCGCCCCGCCCGCGCAGCGCCGCCCAGGCGCCCGCCACCGCGCGGAGCAGGAAGAAGAGCGGATTCAGCAACAACAGATCGGGCGGAAAATGTTTCACTGCCAGCAGCACCCGGTTGCGTTCGATCAGCGCCAGCCGGCGCGGGCTCGCCACGCCCAGCGTCGCGCCCCGGCGGTGCCGCACCACGGCGCCAGGCACGTACAGGCAGCGCCAGCCCGCGATGCGGGCGCGCAGCCCCAGTTCGGCGTCGTCGCCGTAGGCGAACAGGTCCTCGTCGAACAGTCCGATCTCGTCGAGCATCTCGCGGCGGTACATGCACGCGCATCCGTCCGGCCACAGCACCTCTTCCGTTCTGTCGTACTGGCCGCGGTCCAGCTCCCCCGTGCCGCGCCCGCGATTCTGCCCGTCGAGCCAGATCAGGTGCCCCGCCTTGTCAATCACGCGCGGATCGTCATGGACGAGGATTTTCGACGCCGCCATTCCCACCCGCGGATCCGCAAACGCCGCGTGCAGCCGCCCCAGCCATTCCGCCTCCGCTTCGGCGTCGTTGTTCAGCAGGGCGACAAACGGCGCCCGCGACGCCCGGATGCCCTGGTTGTTGGCGGCGCAGAAGCCGAGGTTCGCTTCATTGCGCAGCAGCCGGACCGGGAATGGCGCGCTTGCTGCGAACCGCTCCACCAGGGCGGCGGACCCGTCGCTCGAGCCGTTGTCCACCACCACCACCTCGAACGGCGCGCCCTGCGGCTTCTTGAGCGAGCACAGGCAGGCCTCCAGCAGCGCCGCGCGGTTGTGGTTGACGATGATGACCGTGACGAGCGGCTCCGGCATGGCCCTCCCGTATGGTAACGGGCCGGGTTACCGCAGCGGAGCGCCTGGCGGCGGGAAGCGCCGCGAGGCATCGTCCAGCACGAGCACCCAGTCGCTGCCGAATCCTTCCGACGGACAGCGGAACTCGAGCGGCTGCGACGAGTCATGCTCGCCCGCCTCATACGCGATGCCGGACCGCGGGTTGAACCACCAGGCCTTCGCCTTCGCGTACGGCAGCGGATGGAGCTGAATGGCCCTTCCTTGCGCGCTGTAGACGAACACGTAGCCGTCGCCCTGCGTGGCAGCGATGTGGTCCGGGCCGGAGAGCGCCTCCCGCAGCAGCTTCTGGGCGGGCTCGCGGGAAAGAAACGGCCGCGATTCGATCAGCGCGCGCAAGTGCCGCATCTGCGCGGCGCCCGGGCGCTCGATGGCCTGGCGCCACTCCATCAGCGGCCCGTTGATGGGCTTCCGTCCCGCCGCGTACATCTGCCACACGGCATGGTTGCCGTACGTGTGGCCGAAAGCGCCGTAAAAAACGTCCCAATAAGCGTACTGCCGCACATGCGCGTCAAAGGAGTACCCGAGTTCTTTCGCGCGGAACGCCAAAGGGTGGTCCTCGTAGAGCGGCTCGCCGTCGAGAACCGGCTTGACGGGCGTGCGGGCATAATCCTGCGCGATGTGCAAAAAAGGTTGCCGCGTGCCCGGAACGCCGTGTCCATTCTGCTGCATATTGAAAGAAAGCCAAGGATCATTATGGAACCAGGTTGAGGATTTTGCGCCTCCTTGCGGGTGGTAGGTCATCAGGACGGCGGAATAGTCTTCACGACCCATCGCGCCCATGGCGATCCCCCGCGCCATCGCCCGCCATACCGGCTCGAAACCATCCGCCGGCCGGTCCCCGCCCAGAACCCAGATAATTCCCTTTGATTTATACCTGTCTCCGATCCATTTTCCATAGATTTCCGCGTTTTCCGGCGTGAAAATCGGCGTGTCTTTCACCCACCGCCCCCAGGTGGGCAGCATGGCCACATAGATGCCGCGCGCATTGGCGGCATCCACGATGAAATCCACGTGGTCCCAGTAGTCATAAACGCCCTTCTTGCGCGGATCGGCGCCGGGCGTCACCGCCGGCCGCGCGGGGTCGCGGTCCAGCAGCGGAAGCTGCCCGTACGGATTCGGATCCGTGATCCCGTCCAGCTCCGCCAGCGCCACCGCCTGCACCACATTGAAGCCCTGCCGCGCCCGCGTGTCCAGGTAGTGCATCGCGTCCTCGCGGTTCAGCCTGTGAAACAGCTCCCACGCGGTGTCGGCAAGCCAGAAGAAGGGTTTGCCGTCGGAGGTGACGAGGAAGCGCCGGTTTTCGCTCACTTTGAGCTTCGGCAGCGCGTGCGGCTGCGCCAGAACGATGGAGGCGGCGCCAACTATGAGTGCAGCAATCCGGAGTGTCATTTGCTCTCCAGAATATCCTTCGGCACACGGGCGCGCCACAGCAGGCGCGGGGCCAGAGGCAGCCCTCGCACTGCGGCTTCCAGTCCGGCAGTGTTCAACCCGCAGCGCCAAAGATGCGACCGGCAGCGGCAATCGGAAGCGCCGAACCGCGGCGCTGGACACGTGAATGCCTCACTCAGGGACAGCGCCGCAGCCCACTCGCATTCGAGCCGGCGCGTTCCGGTCCGGGCCCACACGGCAAGGACGAGGCCGCGGCGCAGCAGATAGTCGATGTGCCAGTGCAGCGCCGCAGCGCCCTCGACATGGCGGCGCACGCGGGCGCGCACGCCGCCCGGCCCCAGCGCGCTGCCGCAGTACAAGTAGGTGCCGGGCGCAAAGTCGTGCTCGCCCAGAGCGCCAATGGCCAGGCGCTCCGGCGCCGGCAAACGCAGAACCAGCAAATAGGAGCCGGGAGCCGGCGGCAAGCTCTCTTCAGCCTTGCCTGCGCCTTGTCTCCGCACGCGCACTATCATGGCAGCATGCGGCTCGTAACGGCAATGGCGGCGCTGCTGTGCGCGGCAGCGTGGGGCGGGACGCGGGGCACGGTGCGCGATGCGGCAGGCGGGGAGCGTCTGGAGCGCGTCCGGGTGACGCTCGATTGCGGCGGCGCCCCGGAGACCGTGGTCACTGGCGTAGAGGGCCGCTTCGAGTTCTCCGGCGAGGCGCGCCCGGGCTGCATCGTCGCCGCGCAACTGGTCGGCTACCGCCCGGTGCGGGTGGAGTTGTCCGGCGAAAGCGAAATCGAGATCGCGATGACGCCGGATACGTTGACCCGCCGCGAGAGCGTCGAGGTCCGAGAAGGCGCCTTCTCCGTGCAGGCGGAGTCCAGCCCCAGCGAGCGCGTCATCAGCGGCCTGGAGATGAAGACGCTGGCCGGCGTGCTCGTCGACGATCCGCTGCGCGCGGTGCAGGCTCTGCCGGGCGTGGCTTCGTCGAAGGATTACATCGCGCAGTTCAGCCTGCGCGGCGCGCCTTTCGAGCAGACCGGCGTCTGGCTGGACGGCGTGCTGCTGCGCAGCCCGTTCCACACGGTGCAGAGCCAGGAAAAGACCGGCTCGATGTCGGTGATCAACGCCGACCTTGTGGAGGAGGTGGCCCTACACGCCGGCGCGCCGCCGGTGACGTACTACGACCGCATCGCGGGCGCCGTGGAGATGCGCCTGCGCGATGGCAGCCGCACGGGCCCCACCGTGCGCATCAACTCGGGCGTCGCCAGCACCGGCGTGATTCTGGAAGGTCCGGCCGGCAAGCAGCGGCGCGGCGCATGGCTGGCGGCGGCGCGCAAGAGCTACCTGCAATACCTGCTGCGGCGCAGCACCGCCGATGACTGGCTGGCGTTCGGATTCGTGGACGCCGAAGGCCGCTACACGCTGGATGTGACGCCGTCGCAACAGGTGACGCTCTCCGTGCTCGATGGACGCTCCGACCTGGACCGCACGCACGTGCGCGACCGGCTGGGCCTGAACGCCATCATGAACGGCGAATACCACGTCACGGTAGCCAGCGCCGCCTGGCGTTGGGCGCCGAGCTCCAAAGCCCTCGTCACGCAGCGGCTGGCCTGGATGCGCGAGCGCGCCTGGAATGTCAATAATCTCGATCTCGAACTGAACCGCATGGGCTACGCCGAATGGTCGTGGAACGGCAGTCTTTCCTGGAATTGGAGCCCCCGCGCCCCTTTGCAGGCGGGCGGCGTGTGGCGGCGGCTGCACGACGACGGCTTCACCGCCCGCTACCAGTTCAACCCGCTGGCGCTCCGGCGCAAGGACGGCTGGCGGGGCACGGCGCTGCGCGGGGGCGCTTTTCTGCATCAGGGATGGACCGCCGGCCCGCTCACGTTCGGCGCAGGCGCGCGCATCGATGACGACAACCGGAGAGGACCCGCCGCCGTTTCGCCGCATGCTTCGCTGGCGGCGCGCCTCGGCGAGCGGATGCGCCTGCTTGCGGCCTGGAGCCAGGCGGTGCAATACCCTTCCCTGATGGCGCGGTTCGTGGCGAACATGGGCAATCCGAACCTTGCCCCCGAGCGCGCCAATCACGCCGTGGCCGGCGCCGAATTCCATCTCGACGACCGCACGCGCCTGCGCGTGGAGACGTTCTACCGCGCCTCGCGCGACCTGATCGCCCAGCCTCTGCTGGAACCGCGGCTGCTCGCCTCCGGCGCCGTCTTCATCCCTCCGGAGGCGCCGCAGTATCTGAATTCCGTGCGCGGCACGGCGCGCGGGGCCGAAGTCTTTTTGCAGCGCCGGTCGGCCAACCGCCTTTCCGGCTGGGTCTCCTACGGCTGGGTCAAAACGAGGATGCGCGACGCCGTCACCGGCGCCGCGTATCCGGCGGACAGCGAGCAGCGCCACACGGTCACGTTGTTCGGCAGCCTGAGGCTCGCTCCTTCAGTCCACGCCAGCGCCCGGTACGGGTACGGCAGCAATTTTCCCATTCCCGGGTTCTTGCGCTGGGAAAACGGCCGCTATTTTTTGGCCACAGAGCGGAATTCTTTGCGATTGCCCGATTATCACCGCCTGGATTTCCGCATCAACAAGTCTTTTCACGTTGAAACCGGCCGCGGATGGACATGGCGCGGCGTGCTGTATGCGGAAGTGATGAACGCCGCCAACCGGGCCAACACCACGTTCGACGCCTTCAACGGATTCAACGCGCGCACGGGCGAGGCCCGCATCGGGTTCCTGAAGCTGTTTCCCGTGGTGCCCGCCGCCGGCGTCATGCTGGAGTGGGAGCGCAGCTTACGCGGCCGCTGACTCCCCCAGCGCCTCCCGCACCGCCGCCGCCAGTGCTTCCGCGGAAAACGGCTTGGGGAGCACGGGCACGCCTTGCAGGTCCGCCGGATGGCGGCTCAGCTCCTCGGAATAACCGGTGAAAAGCAGCGCGCGCAGCGCGGGATCCACCCGCCGCAGGCGCCGCACCAGTTCGATGCCGTCCATCTCGGGCATGGAAACATCGGTCACCAGAAGCCGGAACGGCGGGTCCGCGGAAGCGTACATCTCCAGCGCGCGAGCCGCGGACGGCGCGTCGGCCACCTCGTAGCCGAAGTGTTCGAGCAACTGCCGCGTCAGCAGCCGCACGGCGTCGTCGTCCTCCACCAGCAGGATCCGCGCCCGCAGGGCATCGCCTTGAGCGGCGGCAGCGCCATCGGCCGCAGGGAGATCAATCTCGAATTTCGTTCCCGCTCCCGGGGCGGACTCCACGCGGATCGCGCCCCCGCAGGACTTCACAATGCCGTACACCGACGTCAGCCCCAACCCCGTGCCCCGCCCCGGCTCTTTCGTGGTGAAGAACGGCTCGAAGATCCTCGCCTGAGTCTCGGCGTCCATTCCATGACCCTCGTCGCGCACCGTGAGCCGGGCGTAGCGGCCGGGCGCCAGCCCGAGCCGCCCGGCTTCCGCCTCATCGGCGAGCGTGACCGCGCGCGTGGAGATCAGGATGGTTCCGCCCGACGGCATCGCATCGCGCGCGTTCACGATCAGGTTCATCAGGATCTGCTCGGCCTGGGAGCGGTCCGCCTGCAGCGGCGGCAGCGAGGGCTCCAGATCGGGGACGATGCGGATCTTCGAGCCCAGCAGTTTCTCGACCACCGAAACCAGCGCGTCGATCACGCCGTTCAGATCGAATGGCAACGGCCTTCCACTGGGCCTCCGGCTGAACATCAGAAGCTGCGAGATGAGATGGGAAGCGCGGTCCGCCGCGCGCCGGATCTCCTCCGACGCGCGCGCCAGCTCCTGCGGATCTGCGCCCGGCTGCGCCAGCACGCCCGAGTAGCCGGTGATGACGGCCAGCAGGTTGTTGAAGTCGTGCGCCACCCCCGAAGCCAGCAGCCCGATGGTCTCCATGCGCGCCGCCTGGCGCAAGTGTTCTTCCAGCCGCCGCTGCTCGGTGATGTCGACGGCGAAAGCGCCCACCAGCAGCTCCTCGCCCGCCGGCACGGGGAACCGCCGCACCAGAAACGTGCGGTCCTGCCCGCGGATGCGGATCGTCATCACCCGCTCGGCGATCGGCTCGCCGGCGAGGATGCGGGCGTGGTCCTCGTCGGCCACCTTCACTACATTCGGGTCAAAAAACGTTTGCGGCGTCCGGCCGACCCATTCGTCGCCGCGGGCCAGGTTGTCGATCCAGTAGCGGTTGGCGTAAACATAGCGCCCGTGCCGGTCCCGCAGGAACGCCGCCACCGGCAGGTTGTCCATGAAGGCGGCGAAGCGCCGCTCGCTCGCCTCCACGGCCCTGCGCGACTCTTCCATCGCCTCCAGCCGCCGCCGCAAGACGGCATACAGCAGCAGCGTCGTGACGGCGACGAAACCGAGCCCCTTGTATTGGCTCACGCGCGCCAGCGCCGCCGCGTCCGGAAACAGCCGCGCCGCCACCGTGTCGGAGAGGACGATCCACAGCCCCGCAAGCACGAAATACGCGGCGGCGATCTGAAACGCGCTGGAGCCGGCCAGTTTGACGATTCGCCGCCGCATGGATCCCGAAAGCCCGCCGCAGCCTCTTTCAGAGCTGCGGCAGCGCCACAATCACGCCAGCCAGAATCAGGGAAGCGGCGGGCAGCAGCAGCAGGGCTTTCTTCAGCCGTTTCGGATCGTCGCCGGCGATGCCGCCGATGATCGGCGAACTCACCACCAGCCCCAGCCACCCGCAGGTGGAGGCGATGCCCGTGGCCGTCGCGTCCAGCCCCTGCGGCTTGAACGCCGTGCCCACCAGCCCCAGAGCCGTGGGGAACACCGGCGCCATGGCGATGCCCGCCAGCAACACCAGCACCCACGCCGTGGAGGCGCTGGAGGTCTGAAGCATGACATACGTGGTGACTGCCATGAGCAACGCCGCTCCCAGCAGCACCATCTTCGGCGTCACGCTGCCGAGCACCGGCACCACCGCCACGCGCCCCAGCAGCAAGCCGAGCGCGAAGCCGAGCGAGAGAATCGTCAGCGCCTTGGCGTCCGGCACGCCCTGCGCGATCAGGTGGCGCGCCAGCCAGTTCCACACGCCCACTTCGCAAGCCACGTAGAGGAACAGCGCGAACGAAAGCAACAGCAGCACCGGGCTCGTGATCAGCGAAGAAACCTGCTCCGCCTGGAACGACACCTTGCCGCTCGGCGGCGCCATCTCCGTCAGCGCGTTGAACACCAGCGCCACGAACGCCACCGTCATGGCGAACAACAGCAGCTTCGGCACGTCATTGCGGAACAGCCGCGCCGCGATCAGCGGCGTCACCAGGCCGCCCAGCCCGAAGAACAGGTTGACGGCGTTGAACACCGCCGCGCCCTGCAGCCACGACACCTGGATGTCGTTGGCCACCGCAAACGCCGACGTCACCAGCGCGCCGCCGCCTGTGCCGAGCACGAACATGGCGCTCGCGATCGGCACGAACCCTTTGGCCGACCGCAGCCCGATCAGCGCCAGCCCGATCAGCGCCAGCGACAGCAGCATGCCCACTTTCTTGCCCTGCAGGTCCAGCAGAGGCCCGGCGAAGAAGCCGCCGAACATCAGCCCGATAGCCTGCATCATGCCGATCTTTCCGTTCTGGTTCGGCGTCAACTGAAAACGCCGCGACAGCTCGGGCAGGATGGTGCCCAGCATCGCGGCGATCATGCCGTAGGTGAAGATCCCGAGAATGTCCGCGATCAGAAGCATAGCGGAGTCATGCTATCAGATCGCCCGCCGCGGCGGAGGCGCCGCCCGGCGCGCCTACTCGATCACGGCGCCCGTGCCCTGGATCTGGTAGATCGTCACCGGCCCCGTGATCGATGAAGGATCAAACGGCTTGTTGTTTTCTTCCGCTTCGTGCTTCGCCCGTTCGACGGCCTGCTCGCGCGTCAGCTCGATCTTGACGAACTTGCCCTCCGCCACGGCTATCTTCCCGATCGCCTCTTTCGGGAACACGATCTCGCCGTCCTTCACCTTGATGCGCACGCGCGCGTTGGTGGCGGGATCGACCAGGTTCATCCAGCAGCCCATTTTTTCGCAGACCTCGGCCACCTTGCCCCGCACCTGCACGGTCTTGCCGACATAATCGGCGGGCTTTTTCTCCAGCGCCGAAATCGGCGTCTGCTGTTTCAGCTCCAGCGGCTTGCCCAGCGGCCCTGCGACAGCCAATGAAGCGCAAATCGACAAAATCGTAAGCACTCGCATGAATCCATTCTGGCCCAAAATGGCTCCGCCCCGCGCGCCGCCGCCGCACCAGGGCAACAACGGCCGGGCCTTCGGGCGGGCCGTCTCAGCCGCAGGCGAATTCCGGCAGAGCCAGCAGCCGCGCCGCCAGCACCAGCGCCGCCGCCCCGGGCGCGAAGAACCCTGGCAACGCCTCCACGGAAAGGCCCGCGCGGAGCGGCACTTCCACCGGCCGTGGCGAGAACTCGTCATTCCACCGCACGCCGGGCCGCCGCCGCAGCAACAGCGCCGTGCAGATCTCGGGCCGCTGATTCAGCACGTGCACCGCGATGCCCGTCAGGCGCAGCCGGCGCGGGTCGAGACGCAACCCCAATTCCTCTTCCAGCTCCCGGCGCACATTCTCCGCCACAGAATAGGGCGGCGCGAACATGCCCGAGGGAACCACATGCAGCAGGCCCGCCCGCTGCGGCATCGACCGCGCCTTCAGCGGGGCCGCCAGCGCCCGCCAGACGCCTCCATCCGGCCAAGCGACCACGGTCGAGATGCCGATCCCGGCCGTGCGGCTGCAAGCGTCCAGGCTGCGCCTCTCCGGGATCGAGCACCGGCTGTAGCGCCCCTCCAATTCCAGCCGCTCGCAAGTGGCCAGCGAGTCGAAATACCATCCCGGCCGGCAGTCGATGCGCAGCCGCGGCCCCGGATGCAGCCGCCTCATCGCGTACACAGGGCCGTTGAAAGAACGGCGCAGGTCGAACCCCTCCGGCGCGCCGCCCGGCAGCGGCGGCTCGCCGGCCAGCAGGCCCAGGACGGACTCCGGCGCCCGCCACTGTTCCGGCGCGGCGGGAAACAGCAGCGGCGCGCGTGGCGGCGGGGGACGCCGCGAGGATCGGCAGGCTGACATGGTATTCAGCTTCGCTCACCGGGAAGCGCGGCGCATTGGCCTCAACTTCCCCGGCTTTCCTGCCGATGGGAACAGCAGAAGGCCATGTGGAACGCCGCTCTGTTCTGGCTGGCATGCGGGCCGCTGCTCACCTGCGAGGCGGCGCAGGCGCGGCGCCCCGTCTGGCTGCGCGCCTCGCAAGGGCAGGTGGAGGTCCTCACCACAGCCGACATGCGGACCGCCCGGCAAGTGCTGGCCGAGCTCGACGCACTCCGGCAGGCTGTCGGGCAAACCGCGCCATGGCTGGCCTCGGCTTCCGCTCCCTTGCGCGTGGTGGTTTTCTCCGGCGAGGAGGAGTTCGCGCCCTACCGCATCAACGCGCATTCCCAAGCCTATTTTGCCGGCGGCCCGGACTGGTCCGTCATTGTTCTGGCGCAACCCGGTGGCGGCGCAGCCGCCGCGCTGCGCCACGAGTACATTCATTTCCTTCTCCGCTCGAGCGGCCGCAAGCTGCCGCTGTGGCTCGAGGAGGGGCTGGCCGACGCCCTTTCCCCTCTTCCGAAAACCGAGGCCGACCGCCGCGTGCGCCTGCTGCGCGGCGGGCCCTGGATGCCATGGGAGGAAATCTTTCAGGCAAGACCCGGCGCGGCGCTCTACCAGGAGTGGGAGCAGGCACGGCTTTTCTACGCCCAGTCCTGGGCGCTGGCGGAAGCCCTCCTCCACAGCGCGCAAGGAAGATTGAACCCGGAGGACCCGGAGGAGTGGGCGGCCATGGCCGCGGATGATGAACGCGCGGCACAGGCTTTGGTGCGGCGTTTTCTGAAGCGTCCGCGGCCGGTCGGCCGGCACTGGAGGCTGGAGGGGCAAAGCTCGGCGGATGTCGCGCCCGCTCCGGCGGGACTCGTCTGGACCGTGCTCGGGCGGCTGTCTCTGCAACTGGGCCGGCTGGATGATGCGGAAGCGCATCTGCGCCGGGCTGCGCTGGTCTGGCCGGATTCCCTTCCATTGTTGGGCGATTTGGAATACCGTCTGGGAAGGCTGGAGCGGGCGCGGTCCGCGTGGCGGGAAGCCATGGCGCGCGATGTGGCCGGCGTGCGAACCCTGCTCCGTCTGGCGGTGCTCGAACAGGACCTGCCCGGCGGCGAGATATCGCCCGTGCTCGAACGCATTCTGGCCAAAGACCCCACCCGGGAGGAAGCCCGGCTGGCGCTGGCCTCGCAGCACATCCGCCGCGGCCATTGGGCTGAGGCCCGGCGATGTCTGCTCGAGGTCCGCAGCGCGCCCCCGCAGTGGGCCGGCTTTTACACGCAGGCCCTCGCTCTGGTGCGCGCAAAAACCACCGGCGGGGATTCCATCGGCACGAACTGATCTTCCATGGCGGGGCACCGCTGCCCAGGCAGCCGGCCGGCCCGCGCTCCGCGAAGCGGATTGCAGGGCGCCGGCAACATGGCTCGGGGAACAAATCAGGCGCCCCGCCGGGATCTGTTCTTTCCCGCCGCCCGGATTCTGGCCGCATCCATCGCGCATCCGCTGGAAGAAAGACTCCGCGGCCAGACGAAATCGCGCTGGCAAGCCCATGCCGGCGGCGCCATCCCGCCTCGGGCAGGAATCCGGGGCCGGGGATGGTATGGTTGAAACAGAGTTATTGTTGCGCCGATGGGCTATTCTTACCCCAATCGCATGCCCGGGCCTCCATCCATGTTTCGGGTCACGCCCGGCGTGCGCTGGCTGCTGATCGCCAACGCAGTCTGTTTCATCGCCTACTTCCTGGCTGCACGGTCCGAACTCGGCCCCCTGTTCACCCACTTGGCGCTCTCTCCCCGCGCGGTGCTCACCCAGTTCTCGCTCTGGCAGTTGGTGACGTACATGTTCCTTCACAGCCCGCTGGGTTTCGGCCACATCCTGATGAACATGCTCGCGCTGTGGATGTTCGGAGGGCCGCTGGAAGATACCTGGGGCACGAAGCGCTTCCTGCACTTTTATTTTTTCTGCGGCATCGGCGCGGGTGTGTGCGTCGTGTTGTTGAACGTGCTGGCCGGATCGATGGACACGCGGACGATCGGCGCTTCCGGCGCGGTGTACGGCGTTTTGATCGCTTTCGGAATCCTGTTCCCGCGCGCCATTATCTACCTGTTTCTGATGTTCCCGATTGAAGCCCGCTGGTTCGTGCTCATCCTGGGCACGATCGTATTCCTGAGCGCGATTGGCGACGCCGGCGGCGGCGTCAGCCACTTTGCGCACCTGGGCGGGCTGCTTTTCGGCTACCTGTGGCTGCGGTTTTATGGCAAGGCCCGCCCCGCGCGCGCCCGCGGCGGTCCCGGGCTGATCGCCTCGCTGGAAAGCCGTTACCGCGAATGGAAGATCCAGCGCGCAAAGAAGAGATTTCAGGTTTACTTGAAGAAGCACGGCGCCGCGCGCGGCGACGACCGGGACAGCCCGCTGCATTGAGCAAAGCAACCCCGTCCGCGTTCTGCGCCGTCAGATAGAGAGAGGGAGGGATGGAAGCGATGAGGCTTCTCCGGCTTCTGTTGCCGCTGGCGGCTGTTTTGATGATCGCGGCGCCGGCCGTCTTGCTGCCCCAGGCTGGCCCGAAAAAAGAGACCGGCGACACCGTAGCACGACCGAAGAAGAAGGCCCCGGCAGAGGCTGAGCCCGAGCAGGAAGCTGAAAAGATCCCCTCGAAGCTCCGCAAAAAGGCCGAGGAAGGTCCTGTGGAAGGACCCACCTTCCGCAGCGACGTTTGGACGGTCAACGTCGACGTGGCGGTGCTCGACAACCGCGGCCGCTTCATCCCCAACATCCCGCAGCAGGCGTTCCGCGTGCTCGAGGACGGCGTGCCGCAGCGCGTCATCAGCTTCGGCACCGGCGAGCAGCCCATCACGCTGGCGATGGTGATCGAATTCAGCGGGCTCTTCCAGCAATACTGGTCCTACGGCTGGCAGGAGACCCTCACGGCCACGTACGGCTTCGTGCAGACCCTCAAGCCCGAAGACATGGTCGCCGTCGTCGCCTTCGACCTGCGCCCGGAAATCCTCAGCGACTTCAGCAACAACCGCCAGGAGACCTATGAAGCGCTGGCCCGCCTCCGCGTGCCCGGCTTTTCCGAATCCAATCTCTACGACGCCCTCACCGAAGTCGCCGACCGCATGAGCGACATTGAAGGCCGGAAGGCGATCCTCTACATCGGCAGCGGCATGGACACGTTTTCCAAGATCACTTTCGACCAGTGCCGCCGCAAACTGCAGACGGCAGGCGTGCCCATTTACGCCCTGGGCACGCTGCAGGCGCTGCGCGAGTGGTATGACGCCCGCGGGTATTTGGGTCCGATCGCCCGCCTCGACTTCCTGCAGGCGGACAACCAGCTCCGCACCTTCGCCCGGGAGACCGGCGGCTATGCCTGGTTCCCCCGCTTTTTCGGCGAATACGGCGGGATTTTCCGCCAGATCAACGAGGCTCTCCGCAACACCTACTCGCTCGCCTACCAGCCCACCAACGTCGCCCGCGACGGCAAGCAGCGCAAGATCAAGGTCGAGCTGGTCGGCGAAGGCGGACAGCCCTTGCGCGTGGTCGACGAGCGCAACAAGCCCATCAAGTACCAGATCATCCACAAGACCGGATACACCGCTCCGCGCGAGGTCGAGTAAGCCGCAGACACAGCCTTCGCGCGAAGTCAAGAACTAAATTTCGCGGCGCCACAATGCGTTAGCCGAGCATTGACACCCACGCCCCGCGTCTGTTACTTTCGCTTTGGTTTTCGTGCATGACCTTGCGGAAAAGTTCTCCTCCTCCAGTCCCCGCGCGCATCCTTCTCGTCGACGACAACCGCTCCGGTCTCGCCGCCCGCAAGGCGATTCTCACCGAACTCGGATACACGGTCGATTGCGCAGAAGACGGCGCCAGCGGGCTGCGGTTGTTTGAAAAACACAGCCACGATCTCGTCGTCACCGACTTCCGCATGCCGGACATGGATGGCGCGCGCTTCATCACGGAAGTGCGGTCCCGCAAGCCGGACGCGCTCATCGTGCTGCTTTCCGGCTTCGTCGAAGCCCTCGGCCTCAACGAGCACAACACCGGCGCCGACATGGTCATCATGAAAAACTCGCGCGAAGTGCAGCATCTGACAAACAGCGTCAACCGGCTGCTCCGCAACGCGCGCAAGCCCCCGGCCAAAGAGTCGGGGCCGGCGCAGAAGTCCCTCAAGGCGCGCAAAGCCTGATCTCTCCCCCGCAACGCCGGCGGAGGCTGCGCTAGCCTGAGGATGTGTTTCGACGGCTCATCGCATTTGCCGGGCTCGCCATCCTCGCCTCAACCGCGCCCGCGGCGCAACCCGCGGCGGACACCGCGCGCCAGTGGCTGGAATCCCTTTCGCCCGAAGAACGCGTGGCGCAACTCGTCATGGTTCCTTTCTACGGGGACGCCCCTAACCCGCGCAGCAGCCAGTGGCAGCAGTATGAAGCTCTCGTGAGCGAACTGCGCGTCGGCGGCATGATCGTGCTCAACCGCGTCCGCGAGGGCGTGGTCGAGCGCGCCGACCCCTATCAGATGGCCGCATTCCTCAACCGCATGCAGCGGCTCGCGCGCCTGCCGTTGATCGTCGCCGGCGATTTCGAACGCGGCGCCAGCATGCGGATGACCTCCACCGTTCCCTTTCCCCACGCCATGGCGTATGCGGCCGCCGGCGACCTGGAGGGCGTCTGCCGCCTCGGCCGCTCCACCGCCCGCGAGGCGCGCGCCATGGGCGTGCACTGGGTCTTCGCCCCGGATGCCGATGTCAACAACAACCCCGACAACCCGATCATCAACATCCGGTCCTTCGGCGAAGACCCGCAGCAGGTGGCCCGCCTGGTCCGCGCTTTTATCGAGGGCGCGCGCTCAGACCCGTCAAACCCGGTGCTCGTCACCGTAAAGCACTTTCCCGGCCATGGCGACACCGCCACCGACAGCCATATCGGACTCGGCGTCGTCGAAGCCTCGCGCGAGCGGCTGGATCAGGTCGAACTCGTGCCCTTCCGCGCCGCCATCGAAGCCGGCGTGGACGCCATCATGACCGCGCATCTCGCCGTGCCCGCCTTGGAGCCGGAGCGCATTCCCGCCACCGTTTCCCGCCGCATCATGACCGGTTTGCTGCGCGAGGAGCTGGGCTTTCAGGGCATCCTGACGACGGACGCCATGGATATGCAGGGCCTGGCGCAAATGTTCCCGCCCGGGGAGGCCGCCGTGCGCGCGCTGGAAGCGGGCAACGATCTGCTCCTCATCCCCCGGGATCCGCGCGCCGCCGTGCGAGGCGTGCTTGAAGCGCTGCGCACGGGACGCTTGTCTCAGGCGCGCATCGACCGCTCCGTGATGAAAATTCTCGAAGCCAAGGTCCGGCTCGGCCTCGGCCAGCAGCGCGAAGTCGCGATCGAGCGCATCCCCGACGCGCTGCTCGATCCCGCAGATCTTGAATCCGCCCGCGCCACGGCCCGCGGCGCCGTCACGCTGGTCAAGAATGAAGGCAACCGGATTCCGCTGAAAAACCCTGGAAATGCGTGCTGGTTTATCCTTTCCGGCAGCCGTTTTTCGACGCAAGGCCTGGGCCTTCTGGAAGAATTGCGCTCGCGGAAAATCCGCAACGCCACGCTGCTCGATCCGCAGTTGCCGGAAACCGAATTCGCGGCGCACGCCAACAATGCCGCTGCTTGCGAAACGGTCGTCCTGGCTGCCTATGTCACCGCCTCGGCCTATCGCGGCAATGTCGAATTGGCGGGGAATTACCCGGCTTTTGTCAAAATGCTGCTGGCCGGCGGCCGGCCCGTCGTGTTGATTGCGCTCGGCAACCCGTACTTGCTGCGAACGTATCCGGAAGCAGCGGCTTATCTGGCTGCGTTCAGCACCGCGCGCGTGAGCGAGGAGGCCGTTGTCAGGGCGGTTCTCGGAGAAGCCCCGGTGACCGGGCGCCTGCCGGTGACGATCCCGGGCTTGGCACCGGCGGGTTTCGGGATCAAGATAGAGAGGCCGGAGTAATTCGCCGAAGGAGGTTCTCATGGCTTTCCGGGTTCGCTCGCTCGCCTTCGACGAAGGCGGTTGGATTCCTGCCCGCCATACGGGAGAGGGAGAAGACTTGAGCCCCGCGCTCGAGTGGCAGGACGTTCCGCCGGGCACGCGCAGCCTGGCGCTCGTGACGGACGACCCCGACGCGCCGGGCGGAGTGTGGACCCATTGGATCCTGTGGGACATCCCGCTCACCGAGACCGGGCTCGCGGAAGGGTTCGTGCCGGGGCGGCTGGGCCTGAGCGGCGTCAACGATTTCGGCAAGGAGGGCTACAACGGCCCCATGCCGCCGCGCGGCCACGGCCCGCACCGCTACTTCTTCCGCCTTTACGCGCTCGACACGCGCCATCTGATGGTATCGGGCGGCGTCAAGCGCCACGAGTTCGACAAAGCCTTGCGCGGCCACGTCATCGACGAAACAGCCACCATGGGCCGGTACGAGCGCAAGTGAAGCCCTGCGCCGCCCTGCGTAGAATGGTGGCATGACCGGCATCACCTGGCTCGGACACGGCACTTTCGAACTGGTTCTGGACAACGGCCAGACGGTCGTCATCGACCCCTGGGTCAACGGCAATCCTTCGTTTCCCGCCGGGCGCGGCTTCTCCCGCATCGACACGCTGCTCATCACGCACGGCCACTTCGATCACATCAACGACGCCATCGCGCTGGCGCAGCGCTTCAAGCCCCAGGTGATCTCCAATTTCGAGATTTGCACCTGGCTTGAATCGAAGGGCGTGGAAAACACCTCCGCCATGAACAAGGGCGGCACGCAGCAGGCCGGCGCCATGCGCGTCACGATGACGGACGCCAAACACTCCTCCGGCATCCTTGACGACGGCAAGTTCGTCTATGGGGGCGAACCCGCCGGCTATGTGCTGCACCTGCCCGACGGCCGGCGCGCCTACTTCGCCGGCGACACCGCCGTCTTCGGCGACATGGCCCTGATCGCCGAACTCTACCAGCCGCAACTGGCCTTCCTGCCTGTCGGCGACCACTTCACCATGGGCCCGCAACAGGCCGCGCTCGCCGCGCGCCTGCTGAAGGCCAACACCGTGATCCCCATGCACTACGGCACGTTCCCCGTGCTCGCCGGGCGCCCCGAGGAGTTGGCAGAACTGCTGAAAGGCTCGGACATCCGCGTGTGGGCGCTGGAGATTGGCAAGACGGTGCAATGGTGACCCGGCGCGAGTTCTGCGCGGCGCCGGCTTTCCTGCGTTCGCTGTCGAAGTCGAAACCCCGTCTGCTGCTGATGATGAGCGATCAGCACCGGGGCGACTGGATGGGATGCGCCGGCAACGCGGCGCTCCGCACGCCGAACCTCGATTCGCTCGCCGCCTCCGGCGTCCGCTTCGAGAACGCGTTCTCCTCGACCCCCACCTGCACACCCGCGCGCGCCGCATTGCTCACCGGCATGTCGCCCTGGCGGCACGGCATGCTCGGCTACGGGCGCGTTGCGGAGAAATATCCGGCCGAACTGCCCGCCCTGCTGCGCGCGGCAGGCTACTTCACACTGGGCATCGGCAAAATGCACTGGTTCCCGCAGCGAACCCTGCACGGCTTCCATCAGACCATCCTCGACGAGAGCGGCAGGGTCGAATCGCCGGGCTTTCGCAGCGATTACCGCGCCTGGTTCGCCTCCGAGGCGCCGCATCTGGATCCCGACGCCACCGGCACCGGATGGAACGATTACACCGCCGCGCCCTATGCGTTGCCGGAGCGGCTCCACCCCACCGCCTGGACCGGCGCATGCGCGGCGCGCTTCATCGCGGGCTACAACCGGGCCGAACCGTTCTTCCTGAAGGTCAGCTTCGCCCGCCCGCACAGCCCATATGACCCGCCGCAGCGTTTCTGGGATATGTACCGCGACGCGCCTCTGCCGCCGGCGCGCGTTGGCCGGTGGGCGGAGCGCTTTCGGCAACGCAGTTCCACCCGCGACGACATCTGGCACGGGGATGTGGGCGCGGAACTGACGCGCCGCGCGCGCATCGGGTATTCGGGCTCGGTTTCATTTGTCGACGAGCAGGTGGGCCGGATTCTGGAAGCCTTGCAGCGGCGCGGATGGCTGGAGGAGACCTTCATCATTTATCTCAGCGATCACGGCGATATGACCGGCGACCATTTCCTCTGGCGCAAGTCATACGCCTATCAGCCTTCGGCGCGCATACCGATGATCGTCCGCGGCCCCGGCGCGCCGCGCGGGGAGGTCCGCACGGCGCCCGTCGAGATTCGGGACGTGCTGCCCACGCTTGCCGCGGCAGCCGGCGTGGAAACGCCCCCCGAGTGCGACGGGCAGAACCTGCTCAACGCTTCGCGCCCGTGGATCGACCTTGAGCACGACATCTGTTACGACCGCACGAACCATTGGAACGCGCTCACCGACGGGCGGTGGAAGTACATTTACCACGCCATGGACGGCAGCGAACAGTTGTTCGACCTCGCCAACGATCCCGGCGAAATCGAGGAGTCGAATCACTCGGAACAGCTCCGCCTCTGGCGCAGACGGCTGACGGAACATCTGGCGCCCCGCGGCGAGGAATGGGTCCGCAACGGGCGGCTGGCGCCTCGTCCGCAAGGCAGGCTCTACAGCCCGAACTATCCGGCCGCAGCGCGCAAGTGAGCGCGGCGGGCAGCTTCAATCGGTCGCTTCCACCGAGAAGTACGCGCAGTCGGGATGGTGGAAGACCAGCGCGCTGACGCTGGCCTCCGGCTCCATCATCATGCCTTCGGTCAGCCGCACGCCGATCTCCTCGGGCCGCAGCAGCTTCCATATGCCTTGCTGGTCGTCGAGGTTCGGGCACGCCGGGTAGCCGAAACTGTAGCGCTTGCCGCGGTAGCGCGACGTGAAGCGCTGCTGCATGGTCATGCCGGGCGGGTCGGGGAAGCCCCATTCTTCGCGCAAGCGGCGGTGGAGCCATTCGGCGGCGGCTTCCGCCGTTTCGATAGCGAGCGCCTGGAGGCAGTGCGCCTCAAAGAACCGCCCCGCTTTCTTGGCTTCTTCCGACGCCTCCCGCACGCCCTCGCCGGCGGTGACGACGAACAGCGCGATGTGATCGCGGCGTCCCGCCGCGTCGGGGTCGAGCACGTAATCGCTGAGGCACAGCCCGTCCTTCTTCCGTTGCCGCTCGAAGGTGAAGATGTGCAGCGGCGCCGCCGAGCCCGGCTCGAACAGCGCAATGGAGTTGCCCTGCCGCTCCGCTTCGAAGAACTGCCACACGCCCCGCGCAAGCATGAACCGCGCCGCTTTCTGCTTCACTTCCTCCACGTCATGATGCAGCGCCACGGCCTTCTCGTCCCGCTCCTTCAGCGCCTGCTCGAAATTGCCCTTGAACCCGAGGTGGCGGCCGTAGAGCATGTGCGGATTGATGTAGCTCCAGATCTCGGCCAGGTTCGCCAGCGTGCGGACGCGCCGGTCGAGATAGGGTGCAGGGGGAATGGGGATGTCCGTGCGCACCTTGGGAGAGCGCTCCGTGCCGGCGTCCACGAGGATCTTTTCCGAAGCCGGCGCGGCCGGCGCATCAGCGGCCGCGGACGCCGCGGTACGGCTCAGCAGCGACTCCCGCGACGACGGGTCCATCAGCGTGTTCATGATCTGCAGCCCCGTCATCGCATCCTTCGCGTAAAACGTCGGCGACTGGTAGGCGGGCGCGATTTTCGTCAGGGTGAATTTCTCGCTCAGCGCCGCGCCGCCCACCAGCAGCGGCACGCGGACGCCGGCTTCCCGCAAGTCCTCGCCGGTGACCACCATCTGCTGCGCCGATTTCACCAGCAGCCCGCTCAGCCCGATGGCGTCCGGCTTGTGCTCATGGAAGGCGCGGATCAACTCCTCCGGCGGCACCTTGATGCCGAGGTTGATCACTTCATAGCCGTTGTTGGAGAAGATGATCTCCACCAGGTTCTTGCCGATGTCGTGAACGTCGCCCTTCACCGTCGCCAGCAGGAAGCGCCCGCGCGCCTGCACGCTGCTCTTCTCCATGAACTGCTGCAGGTGCGCCACCGCCGCTTTCATCGCCTCGGCCGATTGCAGCACCTCGGCCACGATCAGCTCGTTGTTGTTGAACAGGCGGCCCACCTCGTCCATGCCGCGCATCAGCGGGCCGTTGATGATTGCGAGCGGCGCGGCGCCTTCGGCCAGCTTGCGGTCCAGGTCGTCGATCAGCCCGTCCTTGGTGCCCTCGATGATGTAGCGCGCCAGCCGCTCGTCCAGCGGAAGCTGCGCGGCGGATTTTCTCTCTTTGGCCCCGGCCCGGCGGAAAAACTCAGTGATGGCGGCGATGTTGTGCTGGTTGACGGCGATCCGCTCCTCTCGCGACTGCTCGCGCCAGTCCTCGCTGACGCCGGGGAACTTCTCCGGGTCGGGCCAGTTGAACAGCAGCCGCTCCGCCAGCAGCCGCTCCTGCTCGGGGATGGAAGCGAAGCGCTCCAGCTTTTCCGTGTTGACGATCGCGAGGTCCAGCCCGGCTTTGGTCGCGTGAAACAGAAACACACTGTTTACGACTTCGCGCGCCGCCGGGGGCAGGCCGAAACTGACGTTGGACACGCCGAGGATCGTGCGCACATGGGGGATGTTCTCTTTCACCAGCCGCACGCCCTCGATCGTCTCCACCGCCCCGCCGATGTAGTTCTCGTCCCCCGTGGCGACGGGAAACACCAGCGGGTCGATGATGAGATCCTCCGGGTGCATCCCGTACTTGTTGACCAGCAGATCCACGCTGCGCTTCGCCACCGCAAGTTTGCGTTCGCGGGTGAACGCCTGCGCCTGCACGGGGTCTTCATCGATGGTTCCCACCACCAGCGCGGCGCCGTAGGCGCGCGCCAGCGGCGCGATCCGCTCGAACTTCTCCTCGCCGTCTTCCAGGTTGACCGAGTTGATGATGCTGCGGCCCTGGCAATACGTCAGCGCCAGCTCCACGGCGCGCGGATCGGTGGTGTCGATCATCAGCGGCGCCTTGATCTTCCGGATCAGCAGCTCGTAAAACGGCGGGATGTCGGCCAGCTCGTCGCGGTCGGACGACTGCAGGCAGACGTCGATGATGTGCGCGCCCGCGCGCACCTGCCTCCGCGCAATGTCGGTGGCTTCCTCCCACTTCTCATCCGCGATCAGTTGCTTGAACAGCCGCGAGCCGATGACGTTGGTCCGCTCGCCCACCAGCAGCGGGCGCGTCGAGTCGTCTGCTTCGAGCACGTCGATTCCGGAGAAAAAGACGCGGTGCAGGGGCGGCTTCGGCGCGCGCGGCCGCTTCCCTTCCGCCATCTGCGCGATGGCGCGGATGTGCGCAGGCGTGGTGCCGCAGCAGCCGCCGACGATGTTCAGCCAGCCATGATCGGCGAATTTCTCCAGTTGGGCGGCGAGCGACTCCGGCGTTTCCAGGTAGCGGCCTTCCTCGTCGGGCAGACCCGCATTGGGGTAGCAGGAAACCCGCGCGGGCGCCAGCTCATGGATCGTCCGGATGTGGTCGGTCATGAACTCGGGCCCGGTGGCGCAATTCAGCCCTACCGCCAGCAGATCGGCGTGCTGCAACGACACGACGAACGCATCCGCCGTCTGGCCGGCCAGCATCGTCCCCATCGGCTCGATGGTGCCGGAGACGATCACCGGGATGCGGCGGCCCAGCTCGTCGGCCAGTCGCCGGATGGCCAGCAGCGCCGCCTTGACGTTGCGCGTATCCTGGCACGTTTCCACCAGCAGCAGGTCGGACCCGCCGTCGACCAGGCCGCGCGCCTGCTCGTAGTAGCCTTCGCGGAGCTGCGCGAACGTCACGCCGCCGGTGACGGTGATCGCCTTGGTCGTCGGCCCGATCGAACCGGCCACAAAGCGCGGCCTGCCCGGGCGCTCGAACTCCCCCGCAGCTTCGCGCGCCAGCTCCGCCGCCTTGCGGTTGATCTCGTAGCAGCGCGCCTCCAGGCCGAATTCCGCCAGCGTCACCGGGGAGCCGCCGAACGAGTTGGTCTCCACCATGTCGGCGCCGGCCTCGAAATACGCGCGGTGGATGTCGCGGATCCACTCCGGGCGCGTGAAGAGAAGGTGCTCCGTGCAGTTCTCAAACTGCGGCCCGCCCCAGTCCTCGATCGCCGGATTGCGCTGCTGGAGCATGGTGCCCATGGCGCCATCGAGCACGAGGATGCGCTCTTCCAGCGCGGCCAGCAGTTCCTGTTGGCGGGATTTCCAGTTCATGCGAGGAGAATCGGGCTTATTTCCATCGTAGCGGAGCCGCCCTACCGGTAGAGGCCATGCTGGCGGATGTAGGCCAGCACGCCCTCGTGCAGACCGTCCGCCGAGCCGGTGGTTTCCAGTTGCCGGCGGATCTCCGAGGACGACAGCGGCAGGGCGAGCGTCTCCAGGCGGTGCACGCGGGCGCCTTCGGGAATCCTCAATTCATAGCCCGGGCGCGACACCACGATGAAATCCGCCAGCCGCAAGACGTCTGCGCTCCGGTGCCAGCTCCCGATTTCGGCGAACGCGTCGGCGCCGATCAAGAAAAAGACCTGGTCCTGCGGTGCAAGCTGCGCGCGCAGCCTCTCGATCGTGTGAATCGTGTAGCTGCGCTCGTTGCCCTCTTCCAGGCGCGACGGCTCGAACCGCGCGTCCTCGCGGCAGGCGATCTCCACCATGCGGTAGCGGTGCTCGTAAGGAGTGGTCTGCCCGTCGGGCTTGTGCGGCGGGTGCGCGGCGGGCACGAACAGCACCTTGTCCAGCGCAAAACGGTCGGCGGCTTCCCGGGCCACGCGCGTGTGCGCCGTGTGGACGGGGTCGAAGGTGCCGCCAAAGATCGCGAGCCGCAAAACGCTATCCTAGCGGAGCTTTCATGCGGCTGTCATCCGCGCGATTCGCGCTGCTGTTCGGCAGCAGTGCGCGCCAGCTCGTCGCAGCGGTTGTTGTCCTCGTGATCGGCGTGGCCCTTGGTCCACACCCAGTGCACGCGGTGCCGCCGCAGCTCTTCATCCAGCGCCTGCCACAGATCCTGGTTCAGCACCGGCTTCTTCTCCGCCGTCTTCCAGCCATTGCGCTTCCAGCGCGCCATCCAGCTCTCGACGCCGTTTTTCAGATACTGCGAGTCGGTGGTGAACTCCACTTCGCAAGGCTCTTTGAGCGCCTGCAGAGCGCGCAGCGCCGCGGTGAGTTCCATGCGGTTGTTGGTGGTGTGCGGCTCGCCGCCGGAGCCCTCCTTCGAGCGCCCGCCGTAGCGGAGAATATAGGCCCAGCCGCCGGGTCCGGGATTGCCCAGACAACTGCCGTCGCTGACCGCATGCACTTTCTTCATTGGCGCCTCACGCCGCCGGCGCCTCGGCTGCGTCCTCGCGGCTTCCGCGCCCGAGTTCGCCTTCGAAGAATCTGTCGACCAGCGTGAGGATTTCCCGCGCTTCCCTGGCATGGTAGACCGCCGTGCGGAGCTTCGACCCGTTGCGCACGCCGTGCGTGAAGTAGCTGGCAAACTGCTTCATCTTGCCCACCGTGTCCAGCGACTCGCGCTCGATCAGCATCGAGTAATACGTGCGCATGATGCGCCAGCGGTCCTCCTGGGAGGGCTGAAAATACGAACCCGTGGCGAGGTATTCGGAGATCTGGCGGAAAATCCAGGGGTTGGACGCCGCCGCGCGGCCGATCATGACGGCGTCGCAGCCCGTTTCGCGCACCATGCGCACGGCGTCTTCCGGCGTCACGATGTCGCCGTTGCCGACCACCGGGATCTTCACCGCGGCCTTCATCTCGGCGATCCGCGTCCAGTCGGCGCGCCCGCTGTAGCCCTGTTCGCGCGTGCGCGGGTGCAGCGCAATCGCCTGCACGCCGCAGTCTTCGGCGATCCGCGCCACCTGCACGTGAACCAGCTCGCAATCGTTCCAGCCCGCCCGCGTCTTCAGCGTGAGCGGGATTCGGATCGCCGCGCGCACCGTCTTCAGGATCGCCTCGATCAGCGGCAGGTTCCGCAGCAGACCGCTGCCGCCGTTGCACTTCACCACCTTCTTCACCGGGCACCCGAAGTTGATGTCCACGGCGTCGAAGCCCGAGTCCTCGCAGATGCGCGCGGCTTCGGCCAGCACTTCCGGGTCGGAGCCGAACAACTGCGCCGTGATGGGATGCTCGTCGGGCTCGAAATACAGGTAGTGGAAGCTCTGGAGCCGCTTCCGGTTCGGATGGCGCCGCGTGGCCACCACCCCGTGCGAACTGGTGAACTCCGTCATCAGCAGCCCGCAGCCGCCCTGCGCGCGGATCAGCCGCCGGAAGACGG
>Ga0272446_1000267_pt1 | contig 83446 bp, 73 predicted proteins | sample YNPCB0061_FD_194587 | JGI IMG/M metagenome (GOLD analysis project Ga0272446, IMG submission 194587) | Hot spring microbial mat communities from Yellowstone National Park, WY, United States - YNP-CB-006-1 | ecosystem: Environmental > Aquatic > Thermal springs > Hot (42-90C) > Sediment | place... | reverse complement strand
TCGGGGTCGTCGGGGGTAGGCCGACGGACGTAGCGCCAGCCGTAGCGGAAGGGGTCGTCGGCCGGTGGCGGCGCCGGTGTGGTGACGGTAGGATGGGTCATCACGGTTACTCCTTGCTGTGGTAGGTGGGTCTGCCGGTATTGTAGCATAGCGCTGGGCAGCGTGCAGGGGTGAGGGTGGCAGCGCAACGGGCAGCGGGTAGTGGTATGTTCCATTCATCGTGTTTTCCTGGCGCTCAAAACGGTGCTCGATATAAAAACCGTTTGAGCGGCCAAAAAGTTACACGAAAAAACGCGGCAATACTGAACCTACCTGCAACCGCTCGTTGCGAAAGATGAGCGAAGGTCATCTCCTGATCGGCAGTGCCACTTCGAGAGATCAGAAGCGGGTGATTAAGCAGGTACCTCTCGGAGACAAACGCCATCTCCACACCCGTCACTGTTCAAACTTACCTTTGCACCACTTTTGCACCGAATTTGTTTATACTTCACCTTCTTGCTTTTTATGCTAAAATGTTTCTAAACCTGGTAGTTCCAAATCGGCACTACAATCTTTAAGGAGGCGCTATGCACTCAAAAGCGACTCCCATCCGCGAGGATGGCATTTACCACTCGTTTTGCGGTCTGGTTAGCGTTGGTTGGCTCTACCAAAAGATCAAAGACAGCTTCTTTCTCATCCTTGGTACTCATACCTGCGCCCACCTTCTGCAAAACACTCTCGGCGTCATGATCTTTGCTCGACCGCGCTTTGCCGTTTCGCTGCTTGAAGAATCTGATCTCAGTTCATCGCAGCCTGACATCGCTGCGCAAATCGAGGAGATCAAGCGCGAGCATCATCCTTCGGTGATTTTTCTGCTCTCGTCGTGCACCCCCGAAGTGATGAAGGTTGAGTTTGAAGGATTGGCAGCTTCGGTCAGCACCCCCGAAGTGCCGGTTTTGTTTGTTCCTGCCTCCGGCCTGGATTACACCTTCTCGCAGAGTGAGGATTCGGTCTTACAGGCACTGATCCCCTTCTGCCCACCAGCCCCACCCGATGACAAGCGAGTTGTCTTTCTCGGTTCGGTCAACGATGCAATTGCCGATGATTTCTCGCTTGAAGCGGCCCGGCTAGGCATTCCGGTTGCCGGCTTCTTACCGGCCAGCCATTTTACCGAGTTGCCACCCATCGGGCCGGGAACCGTGATCGCTCCCTTGCAACCGTATCTCCATAAAACCGCCACTCAATTGCGCAATGAGCGAGGCTGTACCGTTCTCTCGTCACTCTTCCCGTTTGGGCCTGACGGTACCCGCCGGTTCTGGGAAGATTTAGCTGCTCAGTTCGGAATGCGGGTTGACCTTAGCGACCGTGAAGCGGCAGCATGGGAACGGATCAAGCATCACACCGATCTCTTGCGGGGCAAGAAGGTCTTCTTTGCCAGTGATACGCTGATGGAGCTACCACTTGCCCGTTTCCTCAAGGCCTGTGGCGCTGAAGTAGTCGAATGCTCGACCCCATACATTAATCGGCGCTTTCACGCTGCCGAACTGGCTGCGCTCGAAGGTGTGCGACTGGTCGAACAGGCTAATTTCCATCGTCAGTTGCGCACCATCGCTGAAACGAAGCCCGACCTGATAATCTCAAACATCATTACGACAAACCCGCTCGTCGGTCAGGGAACAGTCGCAAAATGGGGAACCGAGTATTGCTTCCTGCCAATCCACGGTTGGGCTGGCGTCAACAACCTGGTGACGTCGTTCACTCGTGCACTGCAACGCCACGCACAGCTCGACCCGCTCGGTTCTGATCCAATCTGGTTGACCGGTATGATGCCCAGCTCAGCCGGTGGTGTGATCTCGTTGCAATCGTGAGAGGAGACGACTCCATGCGTCTGGCTTACTGGATGTACGAAGGAACTGCCCATCACGGCGTTGGCCGGATTGCCAACAGTATGCGGAATGTCCACGCTGTGTTCCACGCACCGCAAGGTGATGATTATGTCAATGCAATCTTTGCAATGCTTGACCGTACTCCCAACTTTCCGGCGATGACAACGAGTGTGGTGAGTGGAACCGACCTTGCCCGGGGCACAATCCGTCTCCCTGATACCTTGCGGCAGGTGGAAGAGCGGGTGCATCCCGATCTGATCGTCGTGGTAGCCTCGTGCTCGACGATCTTGTTGCAAGAGAATCTGGAAATTGCCGCCCAACATGCCGGCTTGCAATGCGATGTGATGGTCTACGACGCCAATCCGTACCGCATGCAAGAAATTGTCGCCGCCGAGAGTTTGTTTACCGATCTGGTCAAGCGCTACGCCCAACCCCAACCGCGCACCGAGCGCCCAACCGTGAACATTCTCGGCCCGGCCTCGCTCGGTTTCCATGCCCGTCACGATTTGATCAGTCTGCGCCGTATGCTCAAGACCTTGGGACTAGAGATCAACGTGGTTGCACCGTGGGGTGCCAGTATTGCCGATTTACGTCGTTTACCGGCTGCCTGGCTGACGATTGCACCCTACCGCGAGTTGGGTCTGCGGGCTGCAACCTATCTTGAAGAGCAGTTTGGCGTGCCGGCCCTGCTCGATGCACCTATCGGTGTCCAGCCGACGCTGCGCTGGATCGAGCGGTTGCGTGAGCTGCTAGCGCAGGCCGGCGCCGAGATTCCGATGCCACCACTTACCGCTTTTTCGCTCGATGGGATGTCAGCGCCTTCTGCCGTACCCTGGTTTGCACGCACTGCCGACATGGATAGTTTTTCCGGGAAGCCGGCCTTCGTGTTTGGTGATGCCACGCATGTTGTCGGTATTACACGCTTCTTGCGTGATGAGTTGGGAATGCCGATTGCCGGCGCCGGTACGTATGTAAAGCATCAGGCCGATTGGGTACGCGAACAACTGACCGGCTACGTCGATGATCTGCTGGTGACCGATGAGTTCCAAACGGTGGCGAACCGAATTGCCGAGCTGCGCCCCGAACTAGTCTGCGGCACACAGATGGAACGCCATACCTCGCGACGCTACGATCTAAATTGTATGGTCATCTCGCCGCCAACCCATATCGAGAACCACTTGCTGGCGTATCGCCCCTTCCTCGGCTTCGACGGCGCGGATGTGATTGCCGATGAGGTGTATACCACCTGTACGCTCGGTATGGAGAAACACCTGATCGATCTGTTTGGTGATGCCGGGCTTGATCTGCCGGAGAAAAGGGAGGGGGTAGCGGTCGCTGAACCAGCGCCTGTGGCTCCACCGGTTGAGAGTAGTAAACCGCTCGCTGAATCACCGGTTGCCGTTGCTGTAACGTCTGCACCTGCCCCAAGCCAAACATCGCCTGCCGCCGTTACATCAGCACCGGCGCCAGTTGATCCGGTTTGGGCTGCCGATGCTGAAGCGATGCTCAAGAAAGTTCCCTTCTTTGTGCGGGGGCGCGTGCGAGGCAACGTCGAGAAGTATGCCCGTCAGCGTGGTCACGCGGTCATTACGGCAGAGGTCTTGCTGGCTGCCAAAGAGGAGCTTGGAGCATGAACACGACGCTGCCATCCAAGACACCCCATCAGCCGCGACCATCCCGGCAACTGGCCGAGATTGCCCTCTTGAGCCGCGAAGAACGGCTGGCCGGGCGTCCGAAATTGTGTAGCGACTGCGGTATCTGCACCGGCGAGTTACGACCTTTCATGGCGCAGAGCTGCGTCTTCGTCAACAATCGCGCCGAGGAGATTGAGCGCCGTTTACACGGTCGCAACCGCCACGACGGCGATGAACTGCTCTTCGGTATCTACCGCGAGTTGCGCGTCTTCCGTATGCGCCCACCCGTTCCTGATGCCCAGTGGAGTGGCGCCGTTACCAGTCTCGGCGCCCTCTTGCTCGAGCGCGGTCTGGTTGAAGGGGTGATTACAACCGGTGCAGTACCCGGCACACGCTACGCGCCGCTACCGATCCTGGCTCGAACTCCCGATGAAGTGCGGGCGACGCGCGGTAACAAACCCTGCCTTGCTCCTACCCTCGACGTGCTGACCCAGGTACGGCAAGCCGGTCTGCGTCGCATTGCCTACATCGGTACCGGCTGTCAGGTGCACGCCCTGCGCGCTATCGAGGATCAGCTCGGTCTGGAACGACTCTACATCATTGGTATCCCTTGTACAGACAACACAACGTATCCCGATCTTCAGCGTTTCTTGCAGGTCGTTTCTCGCTCGCCAGCAACGGTCGTCCACCACGAGTTTATGCAAGATTTCCGCATCTGGCTCAAGCATGAAGATGGTTCGGTCGAGAAGGTTAACTTTGTCGATCTCGATGTCAATCGGCTCGGTGGTGAATTAGGGGTTTTTCCGCCCGCCTGTCTGAGCTGTTTCGATTATCAAAATGGCCTGTCCGATCTGACCATCGGCTACATGGGAGCACCACTCCCACCCGAAGAACGCTGGCAATGGACGCTCATTCGTACCGAGCAGGGGGTAGAATTGTACAACCTGCTACGGCCTTACGTTGAAGAACGAGAACCGATCAGCAGCGGTGATCGGACTCGTGGCATGCCTGCATACATCCAGATGCTGGGTCAGCCGCGGAAGCGACCACCGTGGCCGGTTCGGCAATTAGTGGCATTCATCCAACGCCGGAGCGGGCCGAAAGGACTCGAATTCGCCCGCTCGGTGATCGAGATGAAACTGCTCCGGAACTTGCAATTCGTCCGCGAGCGACACGGTCGGCTCGAACGGCGGATTGTCCCCGGTTATGTGTACCGTGCGCTGGCGCGCTACGCTGATGTCTATCAACGTACATTTAACCGCACATTAGCACCGTGAACGGCATTGGAATGGTCATTCGCTGCCGGCACTGCCGGCCCAACAGAAGGAGTTGTCCATGTCCCTTATCCTCGCGATCTACGGCAAAGGTGGAATTGGTAAATCGACAACCTCGGCCAATCTTTCAGCAGCGATGGCTCTCAAGGGCGCCAAAGTACTCCAGATCGGCTGTGATCCCAAGCACGATAGTACCTTTCCGTTGACTGGTCATCTCCAACCAACCGTTATCGACGTGCTGGACAGTGTTAATTTCCATTTGGAAGACGTGAGTAAAGATGATGTCATTCATACCGGCTTTGCCGGTGTTGATACACTTGAATCAGGTGGCCCACCGGCCGGTAGCGGTTGCGGCGGCTATGTTGTGGGTGAGACGGTCAAACTCCTGAAGGAGTTTGGTCTCTACGACAAGTATGATGTGATTGTGTTCGACGTTCTTGGCGACGTAGTCTGTGGTGGCTTTTCAGCACCTCTCAACTATGCCGACTACGGGTTGATCATTGCGTGCAACGACTTCGATAGCATCTTTGCCGCCAACCGGCTCTGCCTCGCGATTGCGCAAAAGTCACAGCGTCACAAAGTGAAGTTAGCCGGCATTATTGCCAACCGAGTCGATTATGAGTACGGCGGCGGTACGAACTTGCTTGATCAATTCGCCGAGAAAGTTGGTACCAAAATTATCGGGCGCGTCCCTTACCACGATCTCATTCGTCGTTCACGCCTTGCCGGTAAGACACTCTTCGAGATGGAGGGGCCGGGGAAAGAGGAATGCACGCGACCCTTTGAGGAGATGGCTGAGTATCTACTGGCACAACCTCAAGCAACGGTCCCCAATCCGTACCACGATCGAGCGATCTTTGAGGCAATCGGCGGCTGGCGTTGATTGCCTAACCAAATAACCCTCGTGGCATCACGACGGATGACGGCATCGGGGCAAAGCTGTGCCTCTTGCTAGAATCGTACCCCTCACCTTCCCCCTGGCCCCTCTTCCTCTCCCATACAGGGCGAGAAGGGGGAAGGTTGCTCCCCTCACCTTCCCCCTGGCCCCTTCCTCTCCCACACAGGGCGAGAAGGGGGAAGGTTGCTCCCCTCACCTTCCCCCTGGCCCCTTCCTCTCCCACACAGGGCGAGAAGGGGGAAGGTTGCTCCCCTCACCTTCCCCCTGGCCCCTTCCTCTCCCACACAGGGCGAGAAGGGGAGTTTTTTGATCAGACTCTAATGGCAGGTCAGGGCAAAGGCCTGGCTGACCCTATCTGCCCAACCTCCTGTGCCCCTACGTTTTGGCGTCAACCGATACGTCCGATACGTCTCCTACTACGCCCGCACTTCCTGACGTTGAAACAGGATGTAACCGACGGCAAAAAGCACAATTGTGGCCGCAATCAGACCGGTTGCATGGGGCCATGTCAGCAGAATGCTCTGTGCAGCCGGTAGCGGCGTACCCGGAATAGCATTGTGTAACTGAATGGGTAAGATCAACCCCAGTGCACGCACAGCCGGATTAAGCATCGCCAGTGCCACCTCTGAGAAGAGCGTATTAGGTGAGAGTCGGGTTAGCATCAGCTCAAGCTGAATCTGGTTGACCAGTGCCTGAAGATCACCGGGCGGAACCGGTTGCAGTGTGCGTGCCAGGAGACTAGCTATAATACCCCAGAAGACGGTGAAGAAGAGCCAGACGGCAATTGCCGCCAGAGCTGTGGTTGCTGGCTGGCGAAAGATTATTGAAAAGAGCATTGCTAATGCCAACCAGATTCCGCCGTAAAAGATGGTGACCAGCAGAAACCATAGCATCCGCACGGTCTCTTCACCGGTTGGCGGCACACCCAACTGCAATAGTCCCATTCCAATGATCAATAACCAGATCGCTGCCAGCGCCAGCGCCAGTGTCCCTAAACCGGCCAGAAACTTACCCATCAAGAGGGCATCGCGATAGATCGGTTGAGCCAATACCTTCGACAACGTGCGCTGGTTAAACTCACCATTTATCGAGTCGAAGGCCAGCGCAATGGCCAGCAAAGGCACCAGCAAACCGAGAAAACCGACAAATGCCGGTAGTGGATCGCGAGCAGTGGTAAACAAACGCAAAAACAGGAATTGATCACCACTGCCGGTACCGGCCCGCAGATTTTGCGCTGCTGCGTAAACCGTTCCAAAAGCGGTGAGCAAAATCAACGCCTCCAGGATCAGCATGCGCACACTGGTCAAGTAATCGGCCATTTCTTTCGCTACAACGGCCCACAACCCTGTCCAGGGCGATCCTTCGCGCTGCTGACGAGCCGGCGTACTACTACGTTGTCGCTGCATAGGCTGCTCCTTTCTTGAAGTAGCGAGCGTAGACTTCATCGAGACCGGGTGTGTCAACGCTCAGGCCCAGCAACCGACCGCCCACTTCAATCACCTTGCGTGCAACCTCAGCGCGTAAATCAGAGCGCGCTTCGACATTGTAAAAGCGAGTACCCTCCTGCGATACGTTCAGCACCCCGGGAAGCTCGCGCAGAGCAGCCGCCACGGCATCACCGCCATCTACTTCGAGATGAATGCGGTATGCACCGCCCAACACTCGTTGCGCCAGCTCGCTGACCGTCCCTTCCAGTACCATTCGACCTTTGTGGAACAGACCAACCCGATCACAGACCGCCTGCACCTGTTGTAGCAGATGCGACGAAAGCAACATCGTGATCCCACTCGTCTTCAATTGTCGAATCAGATCGAGAAATTCACGTACCGCTTCCGGATCGAGCGCCAACGTCGGCTCGTCCATGATGATAAGTTGCGGTTGTTTGATCAACACCTCAGCCACACCCAGGCGCTGACGCATACCGCGCGAAAATGTTTTGACCCGACGGTCAGCAACCTGGCTCAAACCTACCTGTTCGAGCGCAGCGTTGATCCGTCGACTCATTTCCGGCTCGCGCATACCGTTCAGTTTCGCAATATAATTCAGATTCTCGCGAGCGGTAAGGTTATCGTAAAACCCGACCTGATCGGGCAGATAGCCAACCCGTGCCTTTACGCTCAGAGGCTGACGTGCCGGGTCTAAGCCAAGTACCCGCACACTCCCGCTGGTTGGCTCAGTCAGGCCGAGAAGCATCAAAATTGTCGTCGTTTTACCGGCGCCGTTTGGACCTAACAGACCGAACACTTCACCCTTTCGCACCGTTAAATTGAGATTATCAACAGCGGTGAACGAGCCGTACTGTTTGGTAAGGTCACGGCACTCTACTACAACCTCTGCCATATCACCACCTCATAGGATAGAGGAGTGAGAAGTGAGAGGTGACGAGTATTGAAACATCCTCATCTCACAACCTTCTCGCTTCTCATCCTCTTATAGACTGCTCAGCGACGACCAAAGCGCATCACGGCCAGACCAACCCCAACGACCGCAACGGCGATAAGTGCAATCCCAACCAGACCCCATAGGGTTGATGTTAGCACGGTGAAGCGGAATTCACTGGTCGCTGCTGAAGCCTCAGCCGGACGTGCAGTAAATGTCACCAGATAGTCGCCCGAAATGGCCTGATTCGAGGGCTGTACTTTAGCCGTCACTTCGATCTCCTGATTGGCTGCCAGCTCTGCAATCTGCTTCGGCTCAAACTCAACCGTCCAGCCGACAGGTGGTGATGCACTCAGTTCAATATTGCGCGCTGGTGCACTTCCTGTGTTACGCACAACCAGCTTTACTTCAGTTTGTTCACCAATACGAGCCTCACCGGAAAGTCGTCCATCTGGAGTTGTAAGCACGAGCTGTGGCTGACCGGTAATATCGGCCACCAAGCGTGTGGTTGCCTGAAGATCACCGCCGCGCGCCAGGATATTGATCTCGTATGTACCGGCCGGAACATCGGTGAACGGGCGCACCTCAATGCTTAAGCTCTTCGACTCATTTGGACCAAACGGCACGCTGGTAATACTCTGACCAGAGAGCTTAAAATCAACCTCGAAGCCACGTGGAGCTTCGGCCAGTAAGCTCACCGGCACTTCTTCACTACTCTCATTCTTGAGCGTTGCATTGTAGCGGAAGGTAGTTGAAGGGGAGCCCCGCAGGGTTGGCAGATCAACCTTGAACGAGAGACCAGCCGGATTCGTCGTCTTTTCTTTGAGCGTTAACGCAATCGGTAGTGTAACCTCTTGTGCCACACCGGTTGCCACTGCCACCATACGGTATTCACCGGCCTTGACATCGTTCGGCGGCTCAATTCGCAGATCGAACGTAGCATTATTATTCGGTTCAACGTACACCGATTGGATCACCCGTCCATCACCGCGGAATGTAGCATTCCAGCCAGTCGGCACATCACGCAAACCGAGCCGAACGATCTGCGGCGTCGTCTCAGTTCCGAGCGTCAGCTTAAAGGTGATCGTATCGCCAACGGTAGCTTCCTGATCCGGATAACGAGTGTAGAAGAAGAGACTACGCTGGCCCTCTTGAGCCAGTGCTGGCGCTGCACCTGCAACCATGAGCAACGCCAACAAAACAAGGACGCTAATCATGCGAAGTACGCGCATCGTCTACCTCCCTTGTGTGCGCAACTGAGTGTCTGTTACAATAATCCACTCAATTCTGACAAGATAGACGGTCAGGATTAGAAGAAGATTAACAGAGTATTAGTGTTGTCTATGAAGTAAATGTCGAACTCGGTTTACAAGCGGCAACGAAAATCAAGCTGATAGATTGAATGTTCTAATGTTGCCAGGAGCCACCTAGTATAATCAACCTTTCAACCGATAGGAGCAAGTTTTACACTTACCTGCTGATGTTCTAATGCTGTCAAAATAGGGAACACGTAGCACGCACCTTATCGATCTTAACACAGCAAAAAATGGTCGGAGAAAGCTGAGGAATGCCGACTATCGTGCTCTATTCAGAGATATACGCTGTGTGTCTATGAAACCTTATTTTGAGATATTTTCACAACACTTGATTAGTTCGTATTCCCATAACTGATGTGGTGCATCGGGTGGAGAAGAACGGCGGGTGAAAAGAGGTTGTAGAGAAAGAGTTTGTAGATAACGCTGCAAAGTTTGATAGGGAACTGCGTGAACCGATTGGGGGTATAGGTTAAATCGATAAAATAAATGATAATCGAGGATACCAAATCGCTTACAGAGAAAATACAAACGCCGACGTAGCTACAAACGATACCTCCAACGAATATAATGGCAAATATTAAAAAAGATCAGTCCGTCTGACTTCAACATACGGGCAAATTCAGTAATATATGAAGGACCGACCGATGATTCGGTATATGTTGAAATACACCAAATGAAAAGATGAGATCGAAGCTCTGATCTGGTAAGTCGATTCTATCTTGCTGCAACAACATAAAGCGTGTCTGTGGCAAATGGGCATGAAGCTGACACGCTTTCTGTATCAGACTTTCGGATATATCGACGCCAACGTACTCATCGAACAATGTACGAAAAGCTGGCGCTAACCGGCCAATCCCACAACCAAAATCAAGCACACGCTTAAACTGCTTGGGATACCCAATGCGTGACATTTCCTGGTGAAGCTGTTCTACTTGAACGTAGCCAGTCTTCCAGAAAGCACTTAAATCCCAATTACTGATACCCGTCATTGCCCAAAAAGGATCGAGCCTACCAAGCGCTTCCCACTGTTGCCGATTATGGTTCATGTTCATAGAGAATCTTCGCAAATAGCAAAATTACCAGAACAAAGGATTCGTCCCCATGCCATAATATGCAGAGGATCAACTGGTGAGAAGGTCAACGATAACCTTCCCAAAGCGCACGCCAACCCATCTGTAGGTATTTACAGCTTATAAACGTACAGCGTGCATACAGCGTTCGCCTGAATCATGACATCTTCAGGGAAAACATGCGATAGTAAAATCTCTATGAATCTGAGTGAATTTTTTCCTTGCTCGGTGGTTGAGGAACAAGTTGCGTGCACAAGAGTTATGCAGATTACCAGCGTACCCTACTCTTGTTTTGCTGAAAAGGACGAATTGGCGTTACCCCATCCTCCTCTCCAGTTCGCACTGCACACCACCAACAGCCAGAAACTAAACGCCAGATCGGGCCAGAAGTAGAAAGCATCGACGAGACCGTGCATCAGTGCGCCAGCCAACGTCGCTGCGGCACCGATGGTCAGTGGCGAGGGAGAGCGTACCGGCGCACGCAGAATACGCCACCCAGCCCACCCCAGCCCGATGAAGAGTAGTGGCCCGCCCCGGAGCAGGAGATCAAGCACAAGGTTGTGGGGATGCGCTGTGTAGATTTCGTTGGTGTTGAGGAGCGTCGGATCGATGTAGCGTTGGTAAACGATCAGGAACTGGTCGAGACCAATACCGAACGGATGGTCGATCAATATGGCCAGCGCCGCACGCCAGGTTGCCAGCCGGATAGTGCTACTGCCGGTAAATAGACTGAGTCGTTCAATACCGAGGATGGTCACCGTCGCGACAATCACTGCCACGACAAGGCCCATCCCGATGATGAGCCGAGAACGGATACGCGGCGTCGCAGTGAAGAACAGAAGCCCACTCGCGGCTACTAATGCTCCCAAGTACGCACCACGTGAGAAGGAGGCCATCAGAGCGGCGAACGATAACACTGCGATACCGGCCAAGATGATGGTTGACCAGCGCCAACGCTGCTGCCACGCGCCCCACGCCAGTGCCACAGCTAGCGGCCAAACCCGCCCCATCGCTAAGCCAAGATTGTTGGGATGTCCGTACAGACCGGTCGCCCGTACCACGCCCTCGGTGGCAACCAGATCGGCGCCGTGGCTAATTTTGGTACCGATGAGTGCTGTCAGGTCCATACCGCCAAATTGCGCCAGCGCTACCAGTGCTGAGACAGCGCCACCGGCCAACCAGCCGAGCAGGACTGGGTAAAACACAGCCCGACCCTGCCGTTCGTGCCACCAGAGTAAGCCGATAAAGAGCAGTGGCTCGATAATCATCCAGCGCAGCTCACGCAGGGCCGGTCCACGTACCTCGGCAATGAGTACCCCCCAGAGACCGCCAAGCAACACTAATCCGGCCGGTAGCAGCACCCATATTGTTGTCTGTAGAACCTTGAAACCCGGCCAACGCAACTGCCGCCAATCGCGTATGATAGTCGCAATTGTCGTCGTCCAGAGGACAACTTCATGCAACGGAAGGTAGATACCGCTATCACGAATGCCAAAACGGGCATCGAAAATACCTTTTGGCAGGAGGTATAACGGAACAGTTATCGCAACCCAGCGGAGTGCCAGATCGGGACGGGCAATGCTCAAACCGAGAAAGGGGAGAAAGCCAAGTATCGTTATGGGAAGCTGCGCCGATGCCCGGTACGCAATCGCCAGCGTGAATCCTTGCAACGCAAAGACGATCCATTCGCGTCGTTCGTCAGCGATCTGCCGCCAGTGGCGCAAGAGGTGATCAAGTATCTGGAGGGTGGTGCGCATCGTGAGCGCACCCATTACTGCAAGAGCTGCCACAAGAATGAGCGGCCCATAATCACCGAGCGTTCGCCATGGCAGGTCACGAATGATGGCAAAACCGGTTGGCGGTGTTTCACCGTTCATCTCAATCGTGTGCAACGTATCGGCCAGACCGTGAATTGCCTGACCATTCATCAGTGTCTCTTGACCATCGATGACAACGTTCGTGAGCTTGCCACCGTGCAACTCAATACCGGTGCCAACAAAACGGAGCCGCCAACCGCTACTTGTGCGCTCAACAGCCGGATGATCCCAGGTGTGAACACCAACATGGGCCACTGCCGGTGCACGCAGATATTCCTGCACAATCTGGTACGACGGCATAAGCTGCCAGTCACGACTGACCAGAGCGAAATAGGGGGTTGGATCAGCCGGGTCGGGGTCAGCATACCCACCGTAACGCAACATCCAGACGCTCATGACACCCATCCAGGGCCATTCACGACGGGCACGCTCGATTTGGGCAACCAGATACCGACCCTTGGTCTCTTCATCGACCGGTGGCCCCCAAATGAAACGTCGTTCTAGTGGAATATCATCCGGTGCCGCGTTGTAGCCAAACTCTGTCACCCATACCGGTGTTGCCAGATCACCGTGGCGTTCCATAACCTCGCGCAGCAAGACGACACGACTGACATCGTTGCGCGTATCAATAGGATGGCGCCAATTCCAGTTGTCACGTCCACGTAAAAAGATATAGCGATGCTCGGTTGGCGGCTGACCCAGACCGTAATTTTGCGCGGCCATTATGTCGAAATACGCTGCCCCACCCAACGTATAGATCGCATCAAGATATTCGAGTTCGGTCATCGGTGCCCGCGGATCGAGACCATCGGTTGGCGCCAGGCCGGGGAAGAGAACAATTGCATCGGGATTAGCCGACTTGACCGCTTCGTAACCGACTCGAAGCAGGGCAAGAAAATCTGCCGGTTTAGGATCTTGCCATCCCCATTCGTTCTTGAGGTTTGGTTCATTCCAGACCTGAAAAAAGCGTACCTGACCGCGGTAGCGACGAACCAATGTGGCCAGAAAACGGCCATAGTCAGCCAGATCATCAGGAGGACCGGTTGAATTACCATCAACGGCCAGACCAGCCCGAAACTCTGGGGTTGTACATCCCCGCTCACAGGCCCAGGCAGGAGTACGATCAACCCGCATAATCAACTCGATGTTGTGGGCAACTGCCGAAGCAACGATCCGGTCATACTTGGCCCAGCTTGATACCACCCCAATTGTCGTCTCGTTCCGGCGGTCAGTAAAATCACCGCGTCCGTGAATTTCAATATCTTCCCAGGGTACCTGCATGCGCACGTAGCGCGCCCCTAATTCGCGAGCCAGCTCAAATGTGCGGTCAACTGCTGCCGGATCGGGTTCGAGATGCAGGTTAAACACATTGACCCCCAATGCTGGTCCGTCGCTGTAGGGAAAGGGGGTAGGAATGGGGGAACGAGAAACAATGCCGCGAAAAGCAGCATTATCAAACCAGACGGCAGCACCGAGGGTGACAATCAGCAGCACCCCCAAACCGGCCTGCCAGATAAAATGAATGGTCGTTTTGCGCAACATAGCGCAGAGAGTATAGACGGGTGAGTAAACAATGTCAAGAGAGGCAAATTGATCACAGAGGCTTCAACGTTCTCAGTACCCGTGCTATTGATGATGACCGGCCTACCGCCCTCACTGGGAGAGGAAGGCTCTATCATCTTCCCTCCAGCCCCCGCTTTTACCCTGATGGGAGAGGCAGGACAGATCGGTGCGGTATAATACGCACTGGCGATAACGTAACGAGAGCTCTCTCAGGCAGACTTCTCACCATTTTCACCCTGTTCCGATGAGAAGAGCAGGGCGCGGAAAGCGAAATAGGCGCAGCAGTGTGCGCAGAAGAGGCAGCTTCCTGTTCCGACGAACATCTCCGGCTAACTTTGTTTCCTCGCCGAGTCTATCCGTCGACGTCTTGTAAAACTGTAGTTTCCCCCACGATCCCCCGTGCATGAGGATAGGAGGTCGAACACGACTCACGGCGCACGCGAAACACCGTTGCGGCGTAGGTTGGCTTCGCGCCAAACCCGTACTGCACCACGAATGAAACGGAAGGCGACAAAACCCAGAATCAGAGCAATTATCAGAGCCACCATCGGTAAGAAGATCGCTAGCAGGCTCAGCACAAACGATAGCGCATCTTCCAGAAAACTCACAAAAGGATTAGCAGTACCACCCGTTGCCGCAGTCACCGCCGGGCGGATACTGGTACGCGCACTCTGGGTGCCCGTAGCAGCAATGATCGCAGCCACCGCAACAACTGCTGGATGAATAGAAACGGCATCAGTTGCCGTAGCAAGGGCAACAATCGCTCCAGCAATCGGGCTAATGACCAGACCGATGATATGGAGCACGCTATCGACCGCTGGAACTTTGTCACCGATAAAATCGATCAGCGCCAGGATTGCCAACACAACCATCGTGATTGGATGACTGAGTAGATCAAACGGCTCGCTAAGCTGGATCAGACCCAACCGCGAAAGTACACTGACGGTAAGAAGTGGGAGATAGGCATTGAGACCGGTAGCTGTCGCTAAACCCAGCGAACTCGCAAGTGCAATGATTGTCTCCATACGAATGCTCCAGGGTCACGGATTCCATCAATCACCGCCTACACCTTACAGAGCGTGTCGGCAAGTCTCGGTGCTCTCACCCATTAGTGAGCAAGCGAGATCGGGCTACTCAAGTTTTTAGTGTCTGTGCTACAAAGCACGCTCGACCTTTCACCCAGTTCTCTGACATACAAAAAGGAGGAAGAGGAGCTTGAGGCAGGTTGGTCACCCACCTCTCCCGCTCACTCCGCTGGCACGAGCTGAAAAGCCCTAGTGTCCCGAAGCGATGTTACTATCACAGCCGGTTGTAAACCAACAACAATCAACAATATTGTAGCTTATGCTGTCATTCACACCACTACCCTATTAAACGCTCAATGGTAACAAAAAGTTGCAAAGTGATTCGGCCTGCACTCGAGACATCACCACGTGGCGCGATGAATGCCTCGAGACGAAAAGAGAACTGCCATACCTGGCATGAACACAGGTCAGACAAAGTTGTGAGATACTTTTGAGTAACGAGCGCCGCGACACGGCGCACCAGCATCGCCTTGCCATAGAAGCGGTGCGCGAATCGGTCTTCTTTCGACAACGGGATATTTCGGATAGGTTCTAAGAACAGTACCTGGAGATATTATGACCGGTCGAATTCACCGTCGTCCACGATCATCACCTGGCCGATCACACCCGCAGAACTGGCGGCAACGAATTGGTGAAGCGCGTCAAACGTTATCCAACATTCCGGCTGCCTTTCGCCTGGTCTGGCAGGCCGACCGCAAGCATACCACGGTGATGGCAATGATCACGCTGGTAGCAGCAGGCTTACCATTAGCACAGGCGTATGTTGCGCAGCAGATTGTTGACAAAGTAGTTGCAGTCGTACAACAAGGACTCGACCCACTGACCGGTCTGGAACAGACGCTCCCATGGCTGCTGAGTGAGTTTGGATTGATCACAGCCGGGGCAGTGTTCATGCAGCTTCGATCATTGAGTGAGCATATCTTGAATGCACGCTTGAGCAATCTGATTAATGTCACGATCATGCGAAAAGCACTCTTGCTCGATCTCCACTATTTTGAAGACGCCCAATATTATGACAAATTGCAAAATGCACGCCGCGAAACGAACTGGCGTGCTATGGCCATGGTCAACACCGTGTTTAGCGCTATTCAGCACATATTGACATTGATCTCATTCACGACCAGCCTGCTCTGGTTTAGCCCACTGATAGCACTAATTTTGTTTGGTGCGACGATCCCTGCCTTCCTCGCCCAGACTCATTTCAGTCGGCTCCGTTTTCGCTTGCTGACCTGGCATGCACCGGAGTTTCGGCACATGCAATACCTCGAATATCTGTTGACTGTCGATACTGCGGCGAAAGAGGTCAAGCTCTTCGGGTTAGGCGAACCACTGATCGCACGTCATCAAGTTCAGTTCCAGCGCTTCTTTTACGAAGATGCTACGCTGGCCAGGAAACGATCACTGATCAGCATGTGGTGGGGGATAGTCGCTAGCGCCGGTTATTACGCCGCGTATGGCTGGCTGATCTGGCAAACAGGAGCCGGCGTGATCACGATTGGCGCTATGACCTTCTACCTCACCATTTTTCAGCGCAGCCAGTCGGTCGTGCAAACCCTCTTCAGCAATCTGGCTCAGCTCTACGAAGGGGGATTATTCCTGAACAACCTCTTTGATTTTCTCGCCCTGGAGCCACGCATATCAGACGGGCGCAATCTGCCGGTACCTCGCCCGATCCGACAGGGGATCGAATTTCGTAATGTCAGCTTCCGCTATCCAGATCGGGCTGAGTGGGCGTTACGCGACATTAATCTACACATTGCACCGGGTGAGAAAATCGCCCTCGTTGGCGCAAATGGCGCGGGGAAAACGACACTGATCAAATTACTGACTCGCCTCTACGATCCGACCGAAGGCCAGATCCTGCTCGATGGTATTGATTTGCGCGATTACAATCTTCATGAGCTTCGGCAACGTATCGGCGTCATTTTTCAAGATTTTGTTCGCTATCAGGCTACGGCACGCGAGAATATCGGTTTCGGGCAGATTGAAGAGGTCGCGAATGAAGCAAGGGTGCGCGCCGCGGCTGAACGTGGTGGTGCTGACGAGATCGTGCGTCGTTTAGCAAACGGCTACGACACCATGCTGGGGCGTTGGTTTGAAAACGGTGCTGAGCTATCCGGTGGTCAGTGGCAAAAAATTGCATTGGGACGCGCTTTCATGCGCGATAGCGAGGTCTTGGTGCTCGATGAGCCAACGGCGGCCCTCGATGCTGAACAAGAGTATGAAATCTTTCAGCGTTTTCGTGATTTAACAGCCGGACGCATCGCAGTGTTGATCAGCCATCGCTTTTCAACGGTACGGATGGCAGACCGGATTGTTGTGCTCGACAATGGCCGTATTATCGAAACAGGCACGCATCAGGAACTGGTGGCAGCCAACAGAGTGTACGCCCGTTTGTTTCATCTTCAGGCTGCCGGATACCGGTAATGTTCTTGGGTTGACACGCTCGATGGCAGCAAACATGAGCGCGTTTGAGAAACGCGCTCCGCATAGACTGCTGCGGAATACGCCGGACAACCTTCACCTTTCCCCAGCCCCATCTTCTCCCCTTGTGAAAGAAGATAGTGGAGACAACGAGCGGCTTGGAAAGAGGTACTTCCCAACAACGTTCGTGCAAAACCTTCACCTGCCAACCTGCGCTGCGCCAACTACCGCGCATACGTCTGAATCGTTTCGCCAAAAGCACGCTCGGCAGCGGCAGCTCGTCGGAGCAGATCAGTGACCGATCCTGATTGCGGATCGCTAGCCACCTGGTCGTAGAATGTCGCCGCTTCTTCAAGATAAGCGGCAGCCTGCACCAACGTTGTATCAGCAGCAAATCGCTCGCGCAAAAATGCAGCGTTATCGTGGCGGAACCGTGCTGTGGTGGCAAACAACTCGCCAAGCTGAGCAGCATGCACTCGCTTTTGTTCGATCTTCTCAATCAGTCGTTCAAGTGCAACGACACCCGACGTTAGACCGTACTGATCTGCGCCAAGCGTCACTCGCGCTAATTGCTGCCAGATTGGCCTTAAATCATTGGTCGGCGCAACAGGCGTAAAAACGGTCAGATTGTACCGCCACGGATAGCTAAAAACCGCCGCCTGAGACTCCATTGCGGCTAGCAGTTGTGCGTGAGTTCGATACAAACCGCTTGCTCCTGCCGGATATTGACCAGGCTGACAGGGAGCCGGGGGGATGCAGACTGTCTCGTAAACGAAGAAACCTTGCTGATCGTAGCCAACCAGCACTTCACTATGTCCGATAAAAGTAGACTGATCGTACAATCGCCCCATATCCAGCGCAACCCGTACCGGATACCCCCGCGCAAGAAATGACTGTGCCGCCGCTATCCATAGATCGGCATCGTCGGTCACGTAGTATTGACGTTCCAGGCCCAGATACGGCGCTGCCACGAGCATGCCGATTTCCGGGTCTTGACCAAAGGGAATGAGCTCATCACTATCGGGAATAGCGGTAAAACCGTAAGTAAAGGCCATCAGCAGATCAATTGCCGGTCGCGGCTGGTGATTCCCGTGCTGAGCAGCAATCATCTGTAGACTGGTTGACTGACAAACCGGCAAATCGGCGGCAATCCAGGGCATATCCTGGAGGGTGCTTGCAGCAGGAGCAGGCTGAATATCGGCTGCGGTCAGGGAACGAGCCTGGTAGGTGCTTTTGTAGTAGTACGCTACCATTGCACTACGCAGCATTGGCCAGCCAATACCGACCCCGATCCCTACGATGACAATAATGCTGCCAATGGTAATGATAATATTACGCCAGCGCACGATGATCCTCGCTTATGCTTCCATGTCTCTACCTCATCGTAGCATAAGCCTGGCGATCCTTACACGATAAAGATATTCATCGGGTGAGATCAAATCTCGACAAATGCTGAGAAACTATCGCTAGCACGAAAGCTAACTTTCGTGACGTTGCCGCAAGAGCTTGATCCGCCGTACCTGATGTTCAGTAGGCGAAGAATCAGATTGCCAACGCGACCGCCGCCATGGAGCACAACATGCGACCAAAAACCAGGCTAGACCGGCAATCACGAGCACTAACAGCCCCTGAACGAGGGTAATGAGACCGGCCACCTCCATAGACGTACCTCCGTAATCTGACGTTGAGGATGATCTTACTCGCAGAATAAGTATATGCTAATAAAAAGATTTTGTAAACCATTAAGTGTGTAAATTCCTCAACGGATGACCATCCACCAGAGGTAACCGGCAATATGGGCCAACATCAAAACCACCATTGTCGCGGCCCCGGCAACAGGCGAATCGGTACGGGTAAGGCGGAACGCGGTATACACCCCAACCGGCAGCGTTATGACAACAGATAGCGCCACGGTAGGCGGTACCAACCATGGACTGAAAAACACCGGCAATCCATAGGCCAGAAGCAGACTCGCCCACCACCACCAGCGAACCTTTTCGCCGTAGATCACGGCAAGCGTGAATTTTCCTACCTGAGCATCGGCCTGCCGGTCTGCCCAGTGCACACCGATAATACAGACGAGTGCAGCAGCAACCACCGGTAGCAACTGAAGGTAGACCCGCAATGACGGCATACCATGCGCACAGGCGTAAGCCATGAGTGGCATGAGCAACCCCCCGAGTAGCGCATTCGTCAACTCACCCCAGCCGCGTCGTTCGAGTGCTATAGGCGGTACCGAATACAACCAGCCACCGAGTAAGCCAAGCACGAGGATCATCCCAGCGACCACGGGGATCGTCCCCGTTATAACCGCCCATACGCCAGAAAGGATGGTTAAGAGACTCACCACCAACGCCGCCTGTAGCGCCAATGCTCGATCCGCGAAACCAGCCGCAATCGCTCCGCTGCCACCAGACATACCGGTGTGACGAGCCAGCGCATCGGTATCGGCATCAGCGTATTCATCGGCGTAATGGGCAGCCAGATTCGCCAGCATCGTCAGCGCTAAACCAACCGCTTGCGGTTGCCAGGCCACTGGCCCATCAGCGGCGGCGATGACAACTCCTACCGCATACGCCAACACACCACTCGGTAGAATAAGCGGACGACTCATCAGCCATAAGCCGTAGAGTTTGGTTAGAGAGAAAGCCATCGCAAACAACCTCTGAAATGTTCCCAGACCATCAAAGAGTGAGAAGATACAGACATTGTATCATCAGTGGCACCTCTAAATCGGCAGCGAGGAGTGAGGAGAGAAGTGCATTTCAACACGCGCTCGCCGAACACAGTCACCCATCATGTCGCGATCCATAGCAGAGGCTATACTGCTACCTGCGCAACAGAACCCTCTCAGCGAATCCTAACCCTCCCTTGAGCAAATCTTGAACTTCGTGCTCCATACTAATACAGGCAAACGTTTTCTTAACCGGAGAGGTGACACGATACATCGAATGTTTTTCCTGCTGCTCCTGATTCTTGCTGCGTGTAGCCAGACACCCGCCCCAACACCGATGAGCGGGATGGATCACTCAACAATGAACATGCCTTCTGCTGATGTTCCGTATGATGCACTCTTCATCGATAGCATGATCGTCCACCACGAGGGCGCAGTAACAATGGCCCGTCAGGCTTTGCAAGAGAGTCAACGCCCTGAGATTCGGCAACTGGCAGAAGCAATCATTGCTACTCAGGAAGCAGAAATAACCAAGATGAAAGCCTGGCGGCAGATATGGTACCCAGATGTGCCCCCAACTGATGGTATGGGAATGGAGATGGGGCCGATGACGGTTGCTGAAGGCAATGCACCTTTTGACCAACGCTTTATCGAGGCCATGATCCCGCATCATGAGGGCGCTATTGCAATGGCACGTGATGCACTACAAAACGCCGAACATGCTGAAATAAAAGAATTAGCACGTGCTATCATTACAGCCCAAGAAGCCGAGATTAGCCAGATGCGAGAGTGGTTACGCACCTGGTTTAATCAGTAGCAATACACTGGCGAGAAGGTATTCCCGTTTCTTTGCCTGATTTCGCAGACTTCTGGCCCATATCTGGGATAAGTGGGTAAAATCAGTGCAAGCGCAGCATCATACACTGGAGGGCAGACTCGGAACCTGCCCCACCGGTGTGGTGACGGGTATGATCGGCAAGTCATGCTATTCTGGCAGTAGCACGAACGACCAGGTATGAGGTAAAGGGGGCGTGGCTGCCAACAACTGGCGGAAAAGGATTTTTCAGATACACTCCTGGCGAGAAGCATAGCATATGACCGTACCGGTGATCTTAATTGTCGATGATGAGAAGCGCCTGCGCGACCTGGTGGAGCAGTACTTGACTCAGGCGGGCTTTCGTGTCTTCCAGGCTACCGATGGTGTGACCGCACTTACCCAGGCCCGAATACTACACCCTGACCTGATCATCCTCGATCTTATGCTGCCAGGGCTAGACGGTTTTGCGGTATGTCGTCACCTGCGCACCTTTTCTGATGCCTATATCTTGATGCTAACTGCCAGAGCAGAGGAGGCTGATCGGATCAGCGGATTAGAGATCGGCGCTGATGATTACCTCGTCAAGCCATTTTCGCCACGCGAACTGATTGCCCGAGTACGAACATTGTTGCGCCGACCACGGCACACGATGGACAAAGGTACGCCACGAATTATTACGGTTGGCCCTTTGTCCATCGATTGTGATGCGCATACTGTCACATTAGATGGCGAAGCGATCAATCTGACACCATTAGAGTATCGCCTCTTGACTATACTGGCAACAGCACCCGGACGAGTCTTTTCGCGTGCTCAATTGCTCGACCACGTGTGGGGAAACGACTACTTCGGCGATGAACACGTTTTAGAAGTCCATATTGCGAATTTGCGAAAAAAGCTTGGCGACGATCCAGCACGACCGAGGTTTATCTTTACCGTGCGTAGTGTAGGATATCGATTTGGGGCGCGACCGTGAAGGACTGGCTAGTACGCGGCGGATTACGCCGCCGTTTATTATTCATGAATCTTTTAAGTATCGCTGCTGGGGCGATAGCACTGTTAACAATCACGATCATTTTTGCACCGGGCTTACATGATCGACTGATGATCGCCTGGTTGGGACCACACTGGACAGACGCGGCTGATGCGGACATGGTGGAAATGGAACGAGCAACGAATGAAATCTTTACATTGGCTATGCTTCAGGCCCTGACTATCAGCAGTGGAGCAGCCATTATCGTAGCCGTCGTTGTGAGTGTGGTCACATCACGACAGATCGTGCAACCAATCGAGCATCTCTTGCAAACCACACGCCGAATTGCCACCGGCCATTACAGTGAACGAGTACCACTGCTCGGCGATCACGAACTGAAACGACTGGCAAGCCAATTTAACCTGATAGCAGCCGCATTGGAGCGTGCGGAACAACGTCGAATAGCGCTGATCGGTGATGTTGCCCACGAGCTGCGTACCCCACTGGCGACGATTGCTGGCTACATTGAAGGAATGCTCGATGGAGTGGTTGAGCCTGATGAAGCAACCTGGGCATTAGTGCTTGACGAAGTTTATCGCCTGCGCCGATTAACCAACGATTTGCAAGATTTATCGCGCCTCGAATCACACCAGATTGGATTACACCTGGAACCGATAGAACCGATACATTTGATCGAGGCTGCATTAGCCCGCCTGAGACCACAATTTACTACGAAAGGTATCGCGCTTTCCGTACAGGTTTCTCCACATCTACCACCGGTTTTGGCCGATCGTCATCGAATATTGCAGGTTCTGGTCAATTTGTTGGGAAATGCTCTGCAATATACACCAACCGGTGGACAGGTCATTATTAACGCCGATACCAATGGTAATGCTGTGCGTTTCTGCATTCAGGATACCGGCATCGGCATCGCTGCCGAACATCTTCCGCATCTCTTCGAGCGCTTCTACCGCGTCGATCCCTCGCGCACACGGGCAACCGGCGGCACCGGGATCGGTCTCACCATCTGCAAGGCGTTGGTAGAATTGCATAGCGGGCAAATAGGAGCGGCGAGCGACGGCCCAGGACAGGGATCGACCTTTTGGTTTACCTTACCTTGCTGCATGATTTGAGGATGCGTGTGGTGAGTTGTGATGAACTGACCACCATTCAGGCCCTAGAGCGGGACGCACCGACCCAGCCAATGCAGCCCAGGCAGATGGAACGCCTTTCAGCACTCGGAGAGCAACGTGTTGATGCTGCGGTCTGCAACATGGCCTTAATGATGGGACAATGTCGTGGGAAGACCTGAGATACAGAAGTTCGTTGGCGCACTTATGGGGAAGCGAGCAAAGAAAGGAATCTTCATTACAACATCATCGTTTTCTAAAGAAGCTGAGGCATACGCATCGAGTATTGATGCCAGAATTGTCCTGATTGACGGAAATCGTCTGGCAGAGTTGATGATAGACTACATAGACTACGATGTAGGTGTTACTACTGTAACGACGTACCAACTTAAACGAGTTGATTCGGATTACTTTGGCAATGGGTAAAAGGGGCTGGCGAACACGTGCTTGCACCTAACACTGCTGCACTGTGCTCTACAGCGGCTGAATTGCATGCCTTCAGGCTGTCGGATGCCAGTTTGTTCCCACGCATGATACGTCGATAGCTGAATGGAAGTGCAGAATGAAGTGCATACTGAACATGACAGGCAGTTGACTGCTAATGCTTGGAAGCCTGGTAGTGCTTCTCACAGTGACCTTTGATGAGCCGCGCAAGGGAGCACAATCAGGCAAGCCTTCTCATCCCTTGTTGAGACAATAACACTGCTACTGAGAGTCGTTCTGGTTTTCCGAACCCAAAATCGTGCTGAACTATTCCAGCAGCCATCGGTATCACCGGTACAAGATCACGTCCAGACGTTGTTCGAGATGGGTATGGTCTCGGGATGAGCAAGAGCCGACCGCTCCAAACGAGGCAATCTGCGCCTCAACACAAACTATGACCTGAGCGTATAGAGTGTATGTTGGAAACGGGCTAATCACTAACAATCCTTCCCGTTTGGCTAACTCATAGCTACTCGATCACCACGAATAGTGCATCGGCAATTCGTGGCCCTAACACTAATACTTGTTGATCAACCACAATAACGCAGCGTTGGAAGGGATCGAGAACACGTATAAGGCTACGTGCCGGTAATAGCTCATGACTCCAAAGCCGTTGCAACAGATGAGGCTCGTAGCCCACCCATTCGGCGATGCGGGTTAAGCGACAGCGCTGCCCTAACGGTGCATTCGATACAGGTATCTCGCTCGGTACCAATTCACTCCGTCCAGGGATCGGGTTGCCGTGCGGACACACCAGCGCATGGCGTGTTTGTTCAGCCACCCGCTCAAGAAACAGCGAAGAGACTACTGGCACCAGCCGGATGGCCTCGCGATGAACAAATATCCACGGTACGCCAAGCACATCGAACAAGAACCGCTCGAGCAGGCGATGACGCACAACCAGTTGTCGAGCCAGTGCAGAGCCGTTCGCAGTTAATACCAGTTTCCCCTGTCTATCGGCGGTTATCAACTGGCGCGTCAGTAAACGTTGTAGAATCGGCAAGGTCTGCTCAGGCTCACCGCGCAAATAACGCAATAATTGAGTGGTGAAAACTGCTTCGTTATGTTCAGACAGATCGGCCAGCACAAGCAGACATCTGGCCTCAGTTTCCGCGAGCTGCATAATTCCTGGTGCAAAAAGGAGCGGTAGAGAAGATGTGACCATGGATAACACTCCACTGCGTAATGATACTTATGTCAATTCAAGAAGATCGGCGCCGACCTTAACGAGAGTCCGAAGCATCGACGCCGATCGCTCGCTATCTGTTACTGGCAGCGGTGTTTACACGCACGCCATACCGGATCAGTCAGCCGACAACCATTGCGCTGATCGGGTCATCACTCACTATGAACCCTAAACGGCTTTCCACGTGGCTCTGCCTCCAAATCAGGTCGGCTTGTATCGAGAATGATCTCGTGCAATTCGAGTTTATTAGGTGCGACAAAAGCTTCTTTCGGTAATGTACCGGAACGAGCATGTCCCTGACGAAACTCGTCCGACCGCACCCATGCCTCGAAATGGGCCCGACTCTCCCAGGTGGTCAGCACGATATAAGGATCACCAGGATTGACTGGACGAAGGAGCTGATTGCTGATAAATCCAGGCATCCGGTCAACGAGACGGGCACGATTGCGAAAGGTCTCCTCGAACAGCTCTGCATAGTCGGGATGAACGAAAATCCGATTCGCTGTCGTAATCATGGGTTATCTCCTTAAAACTAACTCAATCCGTATTGTCGTCGAGTCCGCAAGATGAGGGCCAGAAAGAACGGGCCCCCTGCGAAAGAGGTAAGCAATCCAACTGGAATCTCGGCTGGTGCAGCCAGGGTTCGTGCTAACAAATCGGCGAACACGAGCAAGATAGCTCCTCCAAATGCACACGCCGGGATAAGTAGACGATGATCTGGCCCAATTGCCAGCCGAACCATATGCGGCACAATCAGGCCGATAAACCCTATCGGACCGGTCAGCGCTACCGCTGCACCAGTAGCCAAGGCAGCCATCAACATTGCAAACCGTTTCACCCATTCAATGTTGACACCGAGATGGCGGGCTTCGGCTTCACCCAACGCGAAGAGGTTGAGATAAAAGCCCAACCGGGGAGCCAGGACAAGCACTAACAGAATTGGTGGAGTTGCGGCTAATACCGTCTCCCACAACGCGCCCCCCAACCCGCCGAGCGTCCAGAAAACAATTGAACGCAACTGAGCATCGTCTGCCAGATAGGTCAAGAGACCCGTCGTCGCGCCAGCGAGCGCGTTGAGGGCCAGGCCCACCAGCAAGAGCATCGCGATGTCGGTGCGACTATGGCGCCGCGATAAGCGATAGACGAGCAGCGTTGTTGCAGCGCCAGCCAGGAAGGCAGCTACCGGTAGCGTATAGATACCGAACACTGCCACTCCACTGATAATCGTAAAGACAGCGCCAAGTGCAGCTCCACTACTCACCCCGATCAGACCGGGATCGGCCAGCGGATTACGGAATATACCTTGTAAGAGAGCGCCACTAACTGCCAATGCTGCTCCAACCAGTCCTCCTAACACGACGCGGGGAAGGCGAATGTTCCACAGCACAGCTATTTGTTGTTGAGAGACGACGGGTTCTAGGGAAATCCCCACCTTACTGAGCAGAATAGCTACAACTGCATCGGGTGGAATAGGCACAGCCCCAATGCCCATACCCAGCAAGAGAGCAAACCCAAGCATCACGGCTAGCACCGGAAAAATCCAGATTCGCCGAATGACCCTCACGGGGCGAGTGACCGACACCGTAGTTGCGCTCATGATCCCTCCGCTTGTGCCACAGCGTCACGGAAAGCGGCAACCAGTTCGGCCAGTGCTTGACCGGTACGCGGCCCCATTCCCAGCAGATAGAGATCGTCAAAGTCGATGACTCGTCGCTGTTGACCGGCCGGTGTGTCGGCCAGACCGGGAATCTGGAGCAGACCATCGATACCACCAACTGATTCAAGACCCTTGGAAAGTACCAGGATTATATCTGGCTGCGCAGCAATCACCATCTCAGCACTGAGCGGAGCATAGTTCACAATACCGGCCTCGGTCGCGGCATTCGTTCCTCCGGCAGCAGTAATCATTGCATCAATCGCGGTATTGGCGCCAGCCACCTGTTGCACATCCGTTCCACGCAGGTAGAGAAACAACACGTGCGGCGAACGCGCTAAAGTACCAGCTTCGGCACGCGCACGAGCGATCTCGGCTTCAACCTGACCAGCCAGTTCATACCCTCGTTCTGGGATACCAAGCGCACGAGCCACAAACAGGATCTTTTGCATTGGCGCCTCTAGCGTTGGCGGATCAGCTACCAACGCTACCGGAACTCCGGCTGAACGAATCTGAGCCAGAGCCTCCGGAGGACCGGCAGCCTCATCCCCGATCACCAATGTCGGATTCAACGAGAGAATACCCTCTGCACTTAGCCGACGCTGATAGCCAATGTTAGGCAGAGCTTTGGTCTTCTCGGCGGGATATGTCGCGCTTGAGTCAACCCCAACCACGAAATCACCCATCCCCAACGCAAAGATAATCTCTGTAATATCGCCGGTCAAACTGACAATCCGGTCAACCGAATCGATAACAACCGTTTCACCCTGATAATCGGTTACTGTTGCCGGCAGTATTGGTTCAAGCGTGGCAACAGCAGTTGTTTCAGAAGCTACAACCGGTGCCGATGTTGGTGCTGAAGCTGTGGTCGGTATCGGGGCAACCGTTGGTGCACTGGTAGGCGCCGGAAGAGAGGTTGGAACTGTCGCGGAAGTACCGGTGCCACAGGCAGCAAGGACAACCAGCAAAAGAATTAGCGTGAAGCATTTAGCGAACCTCGACCACATACGTATATCCACTCCTTTCAGTACCTTCCGGCAAACTAAGTACAAGCGGCGCAGCCACCTGCGGATGCGGCTGCACAATGATTGATACACCGTACACGTCGCTTAGCAGATCGGCACGCAGGACATCCCATGGCTTACCGATTGCACGGAGACATCCCTGATGCATCACTCCGACCCGATCAGCGTACAAAGCGGCTAAATTCACATCGTGGAGCACAATCAGAGCGGCGCCACCCTGATCGGCGAGCTGGCGGGTCAGACGTAACACCCGATGTTGATGACGTAAGTCGAGCGCAGCGGTTGGCTCATCAAGCAGCAAGATAGGCGTAGTCTGAGCCAAAACGCGCGCCATATGTACCCTCGCCTGTTCACCACCAGAAAGGGTCGGTAACGGACGATCAGCGAACAGCGCTGTTTCCGTTCGAGCCAGAGCCTCTTGTGCAATGATGCGGTCTTCTTCGCATTCTGCACGACGGTGTAGATAGGGTGCCCGACCCATAAGTGCCACTTCCAACACGGTGAAGGGAAGCGTCAACGCGACTTGCTGGCGTAGTACGGCACGCCGTTGTGCCTGTGCGAGCGCAGACATCTGGTGAAGTGGTTTGCCACAAAGTTGAATTATGCCGTTGCATGGGGTCAGATCACCGGCAAGCAGGCTCAAAAGTGTACTCTTGCCGGCACCATTCGGCCCAACGAGGGCAACCACCTCACCGGCAGACAGTGACAGTGATACCTCACGGAGCAGCCAGCGTCCATCGATGTGATAGCCAATATCCTGAGCGACGAGCAGTTCCATAAGCAGTGACATACTATTCAGAACGTGCTAAGCGACAAGATTAGAATATACTAATTTAATAAGTTTGTCAACTTAAAACAGTAATAAACAACTGAATAGTAGCCGCTCGCCGATCCCAACACCTGAATGGAACGTTTCCTTACAATGGTAAGAGCAATCCATTCATCACAACTGAGCGTATGTGAGAACAAATGATGAATAATGACATAACTCAGGGCTTTTCAGAGCTTTCAGTTTCAGGTCGCCTTGGATGATCGGACGATGCCACAATGGATCGACACCGACGCCCCTCACCCATCCGCGTCACCTGGGTGCGCGGGCCTCCGGCCCGCGGTGGGTAGTGGGTAACGGGACGGTATCGGCTAGCGCACGCGCACACCATCACCCCTAGCCCCCGCAAGTACTCTCCGCCCAACGCGGAGACGAACGTGATTCAGTGCACCAATGAGGCTCTGAGCCGGATATCATCTTGGGGCGGTATGCTGTACGCTACCGTCTGCCATGCGGACAGGTTGGGAATCGCTCCATCCCGCTCACTTCTCTCCCCTCTCCCATCGCTCCTTACCTCTGCCGGGTAGGATGAACACGTTGAAAAGCCTTAGACATAACGATACCAACTTGACATCCCCCCCAGACTGTGTTATACTTCTCCGCGTTGTGAGGGCGTATAGCTCAGCAGGTTAGAGCGCAATCCTGATAAGATTGAGGTCGGTGGTTCGAGTCCACCTACGCCCACCAACCACGAGAGAATAGGGAATGCCTCTCCATTCTCTATTCTCTCTTGTTTTGGGGCGATAGCTCAGTTGGTAGAGCATCTGCTTTGCACGCAGAAGGTCAGGGGTTCGAATCCCCTTCGCTCCACCACATATCTTCCTCCCCCTCCTGCTGTACTAAAGGCCGTGGCGTAACCACGGCCTTTAGTGCTGTTGGGGAATTGTGTGGTGAGCGGCTGGGATCCATTGGCGTATCAACATTCCGTCGCTCCGCAAGCACTTCCATGCTCTTCGCAAGCGAGGTAGGAAACCCGCCGCTCCCGATGTTGCGCCGGGCTTGACCGTACCTTCGTTCCGGCACCCCAGCGCACGATGCGAGCCAGAGGCTCGCGCACCCAGGCGAGCGCACGATGCGAGCCAGAGGCTCGTGCACCCTGGCAAGCGCACGATGCGAGCCAGAGGCTCGCGCACCCTGGCAAGCGCACGATGCGAGCTAGAGGCTCGCGCACCCTGGCAAGCGCACGATGCTCCCACAAACGGGGTAGGAAACCCGCCGCTCCCGATGTCGCGCCGGGTATGATCAGCGGATCAACAAGGGGTTGGGATGACCAATGTCGGAAGAGATGCAGCATGCCTCTACACGCACTGCGGACAAGGTGCGAATCGCTCCATTCCTCTCATTCTTCTTCCCTCTCTCCTCACTTCTACCAGGTAGTCCCAGGTCTGGATCAACAACCTGCGCGATCGTACCAGGCCTGATAGAAGAGTGATCAGAATGAAAACGCTTTCGCCTCAATAACCATCACGTTCATCTATCTGCGTCATCACTCCTTCTCGGTAAAACGATAGGCTGAGCGCATCCGCATAACGCATTTGGTCACATCTTTGCTGGAGGATAGCGCGACGTTTGCTCATCGGTAATCAAGTGCTAACCGTGTGTGATTGTTATTTTTTACACAATCGCCTGTTTATGCCCTACACTACATTTCGGTGTCAGATATCAATCGTCTGGCACCCGACGAATGACAATGGCGTCTTTTCGTCGCTCAACGGTTGAGGAGGAATCTTATGAACGACACCTGGCTCGAATTAACGGCAACGACGATCCATCAACGTGACCTGATCCGTGAAGCCGAGCGTGAACGATTGGTGCGGATGGCGCAGCGGTTACGCCGCAAACAATCGTGGTGGTACCGCTGGTGGCAGCGCCTGTTCCAACGAGTGCGGCGCACAAATGCCTGAATCATCGATTGAGCAGACCCTTGTCCCACCTATGTCTGCTCACCTGATGATACGTTCTACCAACGACAGGGCGGGTTATAGACCCGCCCATCATCATTTGAGGGAGCAGCCACCTTCCTCGGCGTAGGGCTGCTTATTGCAGCGCCGCAGCGTACCATCTGCCATATCGCCCTTCCTCTTGCATGGACTGGCGGAAGGAAGCTGAAATATTTACTGAACTGGGATAACGCTACACCACCCAGAGCATACTATGCTTTGCTTCCAGCGATTTGAATGACCGCTGCACCGTGAATCGTACCCTGACGTAATGCGTAGAGGGCAGCATTCAACTCCGCGAGTGGAAACACCTCGACGGTAGTCTGGACAGGTACCTGCGGGGCGATCTGGAGAAAGGCTTCACCATCCTCGCGGGTAAGGTTGGCAACCGAACGTACCACTCGCTCACCCCAGAGCAACTCGTAGGGAAAAGCCGGAATCGGACTCATGTGAATACCACCGCAAACTACGACCCCACCTTTCGCAACGGCTCGTAGCGCCTGCGGGACCAGATCGCCAACCGGTGCAAAGATGATGGCTGCATCAAGAGGGGTTGGCGGCAAATCGGTTGAGTTACCGGCCCAGACTGCACCCACCTCCCGTGCAAACTGCTGCCCCTTCCGATCACCGGGTCTGGTAAACGCGAACACCTGCCGTCCCTGCCAGCGTGCGACCTGTGTTATCAGATGGGCTGCCGCGCCAAACCCGTAGATACCCAATCGTTCACCTTCGCCAGCCAACCGCAATGCTCGATAGCCGATCAGACCGGCACAAAGAAGCGGTGCAGCCGCCACCGCGCTGTAATTCGCCGGTAACGCAAAACAAAACCGCTGATCAGCTACGGTATACTCGGCAAACCCGCCAGGCCGCGTATAGCCGGTAAATTGCGCCTGATCGCAGAGATTTTCGCGCCCCTCACGACAAAACCGGCACGAACCACACGTCCAACCCAACCAGGGTACTCCCACTCGTTGCCCGATTGTCCAGCGTGTCACCCGCTCACCCAGCTGTTCGACCGTACCGACAATCTGATGACCGGGGATCAACGGCAACCTCGGTGCCGGCAATTCGCCATCAACAATGTGCAGATCGGTACGGCAAACAGCACATGCCTCAACCCGAATTAACACCTCATCCGGCCCTGGTGTCGGCACAGGGAGATCACGGAGTTCGAGTGGCTGACCGGGTTCGGTTAAGACAATTGCCTGCATAGGGAACCTCCTGAGCAACAGCGACATCTCGATACGTCCACCGTGATGACGAACGATCAGAGTTTATGCGCTGTATGGATACAAATATGTACTAGCGATATACTACAATAAATGTGATGCTCTAACCATCGTATCACGCTCCGACTCCAAAGAAGAGGGAGTGTCCATGTCTCGTCAAACCTCATGCCCTTTCTGCGGTGCGACTCTTCGGCCATCAGCCAGATTTTGTAGTATGTGTGGTAAACGACTTACCAGACCTCGCTTTCGATTGACCTGTGGTAGCTTGCTTATTGGCCTCATCAGCTTTGTTCTACTTTGCAGCGCGCTCAACGTGTTCTTGTCAGGCAGCACAGCGACATCCGGCACATCCCGCCAAGACCGGCCTCAGTCCGCTGCAATGCCAGCATCGAGCAATAGCAGCCTTGTGACCCGATCACAGCCTGCACCAACAACTCAGCCTGCATCTCCCGTGCCAACCATACCGCACAACGATACCGCTATCACCGGCAAGCAATTCCTGGAAGTCCACGTGATCGATGTCGGCCAGGGTGATAGCATTCTAATTCGCACGGCAGAGGGAAAAACAGCGCTCATCGATGGCGGATACGATAACGGTCTGGCGCTCGCTTATCTGCGTGCGCAAGGCATTAACCACATCGACGTGATGGTCGCTTCACATCCACACGCCGATCATATTGGTGGCCTGGTTGAAGTACTGAATGCACTGCCGGTTAGCGGGTTCTGGACATCGGGCGCCTCACACACTACCGGTACATATGAACGATTACTTGATGCAATTGATAGGGCAAAGGTTCCATACCACGAAGTGCAGCGTGGCGATACCATTCCACTTGGTCGGCTAACCTTTGAAGTTTTACACAGCGATCCCAATGCATACGATCTCAACAACACATCAGTTGTTTTGCGCCTGACTTACGGAAATGTCTCATTTCTCTTCACCGGTGATGCCGAACAAGCTGCCGAGCAAGAGATGCTGGCAACAGTGCGTGATCACCTGAAAGCCACTATCCTGAAAGTTGCTCATCATGGATCGTATACCTCTTCAAGCGACCAGTTTCTGGCTGCCGTGCAGCCGGCAATTGCCATCTATTCGGCCGGACGCGACAATAACTACGGCCATCCACACCGCAAGACCATTCAGGCACTGCAGCGAGTTGGCGCTACCGTGTACGGCACTGACGAACACGGGACGATTGTCATCACAACTGACGGCGTCAACTACCAGGTTCACACCCGTTATGATCGTCCACCAACTGCTGATCCGGGATCGCCTCCTCTACCATCCAACCACGCGACCCAAGGAGATCGTGATTGCAGCGATTTTGCGACTCAGGCTGAAGCGCAGGCCTTCTTTCTCGCCAACGGTGGCCCGGCCCGTGATCCACACCGGTTAGATGGCGATAGAGATGGTATCGCTTGCGAAAGTCTCCCCTGATAGGAGAAAGGAGTTGTTTGGATGACAGAAGTTCACTACGAGCAGGGTGTCATTGATCGCTTTGAAGGCGAATACGCGGTGATCCTCGTTGGTGAAGCGCAGCGACCACTTGACGTAGCACGTGCCGCACTCCCACCAACAGCGCGTGAAGGCGACTGGCTGCGCATTCAATTCGTAGACCATCAGGTAACAGCCATTGAACTCGACCCCGAGTCGACTGCCGCTGCCCGTCGTCGTGTTCAGGCCAAGTTAGAACGGCTACGCCGGGGAGAGCACTTGCAGCGGGGGGAATAAGAGTCTATCTGAATACCCCAACGGCACGCCAGGCGATCAAGCCACCGGCAACAGTGGCCCCCCTTCGCGAAAGCAATCATCCGCCGTGGATGTGGTGCACCAGTCTGTCGCGTTCCACGCCGCCCACTAACTGCCGGTACGGAGGACAGAACCGCTGGCGTCGGCGCAGCAGCGATCCGGCATGTGTGGACGACTGCCGCCAAACCGATAGGTGTTCACAGAGAAGGGCAGGAGCGGTTCCAGCACGGCCACCGATCGTCCGCAATACGACAGCCGGTCGTCGTGGTCGTAGTGATTGGAGCGCAGCGGCGCTGTATCCGTACATCTATCAGGTTTCATCCGCCGTACCGTGAGACGATGATTATGAGATAGGCTCGCAGTGTTGAAATTGCGCTCAAGGCGTTTCCAGTGTTGCTGCTACCGATGTTTGCCCGTCAGCAACCATCATTGTCTGTATCTGCACGCAGTAGCCGATATATTTCCTTTTGCCATTGATTTGTTACCAAAATTTACCCGCCTGGCTTATGGAGTGTTTGGCTCATTGTATTGGGGGTGTGGCTTACTGCTGCCGATTGTCTTGGTCAGGCGGGCTGTTGCGTCGTTGTCACTCTGCGCATTCAATGAGAGGGGGGAGCGTGCGCCAGAAACTTGAGCATGGATCACGCACTCAGCGCCGTAGCGTATGCCTGGGTGCGCTGGCCTCTGGCCCGCGTGACGCAAGGCGTGAGTAGCACTATTGTACGTCTCTCGAATCGCCAATGCCTGTCACTCCTCCGCAAGCAGGAGGACGAGGGGGTTCGCAAGCAGGGGGCCTGGAGAGTGCTGCAAGCATGGGATCTGAAAGTGAAGGTATGACGGTATACGAATGAGCCAACCGATGAGGAGTAACATGAGTAGTAATCATACACCGTGTACGCAGGCCAAAGGCCTGCGTACCCAGGAGAACCGTGTAGGTCGGAAGGAATTGGCAGCAAGTGTGTGATGGCGCGTTCATCTGATCGATAGTACTACGAAATACTGATCAGCAGCCAGACAAATATACCGATCAGGCCAATTGTACCGACGATCTTTACGAGTACACTGATCAGTTTGACAAGAGCCTCGACCAGTACGCTGAACAACCAATACCCCGCTCGAATCGAGATGACGACAACGACGATGAACATGAGAGTGTTGAAGTCCATTGCTTTCTCCCGTCTATGCTGTGCTGTCCCCTAATCTGTTTACTGCTTAAAGCATATCAAAGCCATTCCCCGGACTACATTCCAGGTTTCATACAATCCAGTCTTTACTGACTCAGAAAGAGACAATCATAATCTCACTAAAACCTCACCTTCCGTACCTTCCGTTTTCATGGTCTAGACAAGCATCAAAAATGAGGTATATTGTACTTACATGCAAGTTAAAACTGTGCAGGAATCCGGCTACGGGTATGCTACAGATTTGCAGCGGAGAGAAGATACTCTGCGTGAAAGCGAATAACAGTAAGGAGAGACAAATGGACGTTGCAGCACCAATTCATTTCATGCCGCATATCCTCTGTGCAACGGATGTAGAAGCGCGTATGAAGAATGAGTTCGACGTTGACTATTCTGCTTTACCAGAGATGATATGTCCAGACTGCGCATGCCCATCTGAAAAGGTTCCTCCCTCAACCGATACCGATATTAATCCCGTAGCCGCTTACACGCTACCCGCACTCTATACTGCTCCTCTTTCAGAAGACTGGACTCTGGCATTTAATCCGCAGGGCGACGCTGGTGTGGTCGTCCTTGATCAGACCGCCTGGCAACTCCTTCACCGGTTTCGTCAACCCAAGCGATTGTTTGATGCCGTTTATGAAGGCGATAATGCGCTAATGGTGCAGCAAGGCATACTTCGTCTGGCTAAATTGCAATTGGTACAGCCTGTTGATCGCCTATCAGCTATGCGACGTATGCCATCGCAGACGTTAACTGCCTGGCTGCACATAACGAATGCGTGCAATCTGCGCTGCGACTACTGCTTCCTCAAGAAGACATCTGAGGCAATGGATGAGATGCGTGGTCGGCAGGCGGTTGATGCCGTGATCCGTTCTGCGGTGGCAAACCAGTTTCGGCGAGTAAAGTTGAAATATGCAGGTGGAGAAGCAACGCTCAACCTTCCTTTAGTTATTATGCTTCACCAGTACGCACGCGACAGCGCAGCACGGCACAATCTGACTCTCGATGGTGTTATACTCAGCAATGGCGTTGCCCTCAGTGACCACCAGATTCGTCAGATCCACGACAGTGACTTGCACTTGATGATCTCACTTGACGGTATCGGTGACCTACACGATAGCCAGCGGCGGTTCGTCAACGGTCGCGGTTCGTTTGCCCGTGTAGCACAAACACTCGACCGACTGGCACAGCACGGTGTGACACTGTCGCTCTCCATCACCCTGTCGCATCGAAATCTTGCAGGGCTACCTGAAACGGTTGCGTATGCACTGAATCGAGGCTTACCGTTTTCGCTGAACTTTTATCGTGCAAATGACTATGCTGCCGCATATACCGACCTTGCGTTTGGCGAAGAGGAGATCATTGCGGCAATGAAAGCGGCTTTTGCGGTTATCGAACAACATCTGCCGCCGTACCGTCTCGCACTGCTCGATCTGGTGCGGTTCGATGTTCCTCACGATTATACCTGTGGTGTCGGTAATTCGTATATGGTTATTGACCAACGTGGAAGGGTAGCAAAGTGTCACATGGCGATTGAGCAGACGATTACCGATGTTGATGCGCCTGATCCACTGCGTCTGATTCGCGAGGATACCAAAGGCATTCAATACATTCCGGTTGATGAAAAAGAAGGATGTCGGACGTGTACGTGGCGCTACTGGTGCGCTGGCGGCTGCCCAGCGCTGACGTATCGTGTAACGGGTCGCTTCGATATCAAGTCGCCGAACTGCCGTATCTATCAAGCCCTCTTTCCAGAAGTGCTGCGGTTGGAGGGATTGCGTTTGCTGCGGTATGCGGGTGGACAGCCGAATACATTGCTGCCGTGCTCGTAGAGCAGTCATATTCGGCTCCAGATTTGACTCCGTTGCAAAAGTGTACCGCAGCGACGCTGGGAGTACAACGCTTTCCAAATCACTCTCCACGTTCGCTGCGGTGAAATAGGTAATGTTGTAGGCAATCAGAAGTGATGCTATTCGATCAGTAGCGCACAACGTTCGAGGAGATCGCGCATCGCCGACTTGCCTACCGGATAATCATGCTCAAAAGTGCGTACTGCCTGCGCAACGATGTCTAATTCTTCGGCGTTCAAATCCTTCAACCGGTTATACACACTGTTTTGTCCACGCAACCCACCGGGATCGCTGAGTGTGTGATTGGGGTCAGTGCCCATGTATACCCGATCATACTCAAATGCCAGCGCATAATAACGGATCGCATAGCGCAAGCAATCATCGACCGTCCGAAAATCTACCTTGCTGTCTTCAACGAACAACTTGGCAAGTCTGAGATGTTCATCTTCAATACGCTTCAAGTTATCCTTCAAGTTTTCCTCCGACCGGTTGCGACGATAATGAGCGAAGAGGTGGTGCCCGATCAACATATGGATGCGTGCAAGTTCGTTGAATACTTGGGGATGATAGATGTTCGGGTCTTGGGAATTCGGTAGCCTTTCACCAGTGATCAGGTAGTTAGAGGGGATTGCTTCACGTGCTTCACGCAGACCCTTCTCGATGATGTCCGGTCGTTCTCCATGAAAGCCTGCATAGGCCATATTGACTCCGGCAACAACTTGACGGAATGAATTGCTTTGTTTACGTGCAAGGTCGATGGCGCAGTCTAGTGTCTTCACACACTGATCCAACAGTGTGTCGAGGTCTTCTTCCAGCAACGAAGGATGATCGCGCTTTATTGCGATGAGACGGCGCTGCGCATCTCCTTTTTCAATTAACGGCTCGATCTGGCGTAATGACGCACCTATTTCGCCGAAGATTTCATAGGCCTCCTGCGCATATTGGATTGCCTTCCGCAAGCACTGAATGCGTTGATTAAGATCATCATGATGCTTTGCTGATCGACGCAGCACCTCGGCCAGGTTCCGCAATGCCGTTCCTTCTCCCATGCGGTATCCGACGGCCCTGAATAATCTCAGCGCACGCTCTGCATTGGCCTGTGCCAGCTTATGATTGCCAGCATTGATAAGGACGAGTGAGAGAGTGGCGTAGCTCAGGCCGATCAATACCCAGTCACCCAGTTCCTTGCGGATCTTAAGACTTTCCTCGACCAACCTCTGGCCATCGGTAAAGCTTCCCTCCTCACTCTCAGCAAATCCAAGGTTGTTTAGTATCGAGGCCAGGTAGACTGGCATCTTAACCCTTCGCCAGCGAGTAGCGGCACGACGGTATTCTTTGATAGCCTGGTGTACCTGCCCACGAAACCGCAACCCGAATCCGCGAACCTGATGCACCAGCGCCAGCAGACTGTTAACGAGCAATTCTCTCGTCTCAGAAACGTTCGCTGATTTATCCACGTCGCTCAAGATTTGTTCGGCATCATCTAGCAGGCTTTTAATACGTTCAGGGGATTGCTCCTCTTCTGTGCCGCGTTCAGTCATTGCCAGCGCTTCCCAGATATTGAGCGCCGCTTCGATTGTCCGATCAACGTTTTGCGAGGTCTGACGCTCTTCCTGCCGCAATCGCTTCGCTTCCTGAATGGCGGCAGGGTAATTTCCCTCCCCATACAGGCGTACTACCGGGGAAATTTTGATAACACCCACCACCACTTCGCGTTCCAGACCATCAATGTATGGTTGCTGCCCTGACGGGTCGCGCTCATCGAGGAATGCCAGCAGCTCTGCCTGGAGCTGAATATCAAGCATGGTGTTACCGGTTGAGGTCGCGTAGGAGCTCAGGTTGAAGTACTCCCGAAACCCGTCGTATGGCTTATACCGCAGGGTGTAGTACATAAGTTCGACCATTAAACGATGCTTCTCCTGTTGAACACTGGTGATTCGAGCGATACGCTCGTGATCGAGGTGCGGTGCTTCCTCGACTGAGTGGTTTTCCTGCTCAATTGGCGTGTACAGGTCGTTGAGTTGTTTGTTGTACTTTTCAATCTGATTCTCGTACCACTTAATGATTGTTTCGTTAACGCGCTCAGCTTGAGGTGCGTCGCCTGGTGCACTATAAATCTGCCGCGCCAGGATAGCATACATCTCGTCGTGCAGGAAGTAACGACCATCGCGCACCTTAACAAACGACAGGCGCTTAACAGGCTCGAGTCGATCACGTGCTTCCTCAACTGAAATCTCGAGCAGATGCGCCAGCAATTCTTCATCAACACCTTTTGGTACTCGCCCCAGCATAGGGAGCATATCCCGGATGCCTTTAGTGTCCATCATACGCTTGACGATCTGCCGCTCGAGTTCCTCTTGTGCACGCGCAGGATCGGTATCGACATCGAGGATGTCTGGTATTTGCCCGAATCCGGAAATGCTGATGTAATCGGCCAAAAGTGCAAGCATAATCGGCGCACCGCCGGAGTAGCGGTACACCCGCTCCCTGTACTGCGGCTTCAGATCGCGCAGTGTATCCGCAACCGCTTGCTCACCCGCTTGTTCGGCGGCTCGCGCCACTGCGTCGAGATATTCGTTTGTTTCCTTTGGGGTGAATGGTTCTACTTCGATACGTGTTAGACGAATTGCCGGATGGTTCTCAAGGTCTGGGAAGAGATGGCGAATCTGGTTGCGACCGGCAACCAGAACAGTAACGTTGCCCCAGTGGGGTAGGGTCTCGATCAGCCATTGCCAGGCTGCGGCCACCTGAAATGGCGGACGTTGCTCAGTTGCGCCGTAAGCAATGCGTTCAACCGTATCAAGCGCAATCACGACGTGCTGCGACTGCGAGAAACGGTTGAAGTCGGTGATGAATGCTTGCAATGTCTCCTGGGTTGCTTCGGCAATCGCACGCACATCCCCCGAGATCTGCGCTTTGTACTGCTGCGCACGTTTTTCCTCAAAGGTGCGGAAGTGACCACTATTGGCAACGTTCAGTGAGGCGTAGATCGCACTGGCAAGCGCTAGACTACTGTGATACTGCATGTCGTACAGATCAACTACCTGCTGTGCCAGGAAAAGTCCGGGTTTGCGTCGCTTGAACGTGTCGTTCAAAATGCGCGTTTTGCCGATACCACCCTTACCGTACAGGGCAATAATAGATGCTCCCGAAGTACTAGAGATCGCTGTATCAATCTGTTTAAGTATCGCCTCCCGTCCAACCAGGTCAGGAGTTGCCCATGCTCCAGTATAACGCTCAAGTTCATGCTCACTCATAGCAAAGTCCTCTTTGTCGTTCAGGCGAATGAGACAGAATGACCGACATCTTCCGCTAGCACCCTACGATGGTATTCGGCGCGCTGTTCGAAGTACTGCCTACTGTTCGGATACCTTTTCGCCCAGTCTTCGTACAGATTTACAGCCCGTTCGTGCAAGCGTCGCCAGACTTCTCGCTTTTGCAGTTTCAGAAGCTGTTCAAGAACAGTACGTACTGCTTCGTCGAGGACGTACCTTGCATCTTGCCAGCGTCCTAGGTTCGTTTCAAGCAGAAGATCTCGCAAGCCACGCATAGCTTTAATCGTGTATTCTGGTCCCTCCGGTTTCGTATCACGTAGTTCCGCTAGAAAGTAAGGCATCTCATGTTCGCGAAACCCATCCTTGAGCACACACAGCGCATTGAGTACTTCTCGCAACTCGTCGCGCCATTGCGTGGGTATCACTTCTAACAAGCGGCTTGCTACACCCTCTAGCACTTTGTCATCAATGGTCGCGCTATTGATTGCTTGTTCGAGATCATCACTCTTCGGTGATCTGCCGAGCACCTGATGCACGAATGCTCTGGCAAGCAACTCGTTCGTCAGTGGATACCCGCCACCTAGGTTGATCACTTTCTTTGCTAGTTGTTCGATCGCTTCGTCGGAAAGATTGGCAGCTATGAGTGTATCTTGTGGTGATTCTTGAGGTGATCCTTGAGATGATTTTTGAAGTGATTTTTTTATCTGCTTGGTAACCTGTTCAAGCGAGAAAGGAGTGAGCGATTGATCTTCACGTTCGAGGCGCAGATAGGGAGATTTCCAGAGATATGGACGGCCACGGCCTGTCATAATGATTAAAACACGTGGTAACGCTGCAAACGCGGCGAGCAGGTAGCGTTCTAAATAATCGAGGAAGCCCCTGTTTGCTTCGAACACCGAGTCTAGAATCAGGCAGATTATCAGGTTTTGTTCTGACTCCAGCTTCTTTCTGACGTCCTGTGCCAGCCACGCGGAGAGATCGCGCAATGAAGCGTAAGGTGTGCGAACAATGTCAAGTTGTTCTGCGATCCAGGCAAGAAGCTCCTGAAGCAAGTGTTCGTAGTGCCGCTCATCCCCGCTTTCGATCTGAGATATATCATTGCTGGTGATATACCATTCTCGTTCACCTACTTGCAATTCTTTAGGGGGCGGTGTAAGACTGATTAAGAACGATACGATGCGATAATCTGGTATCCGAGTGGATGCTTCCTTTTTTATAGCAGAGCGATGGAGATGAAGTGCCAGCCAGCTTTTGCCTAATCCACGTTCGCCTTGAAACACTATTGTCCGCACCTGCTCAGCATCGCCGCGTGCAATGTTCTCAAGAGCCTTAGTTACCGTTTCGATCTCTTTATCGCGATTGACAAAGAGATCGTCTTCGTATACCGGCAGATCGGTTTGTGTCATGTTTATCCTCCCGTTTCGTTGATCGCCGAACATTTTTGAAATCCTGGACATGGAGCCGGTGCCCTGCCAGGCTAGACTGTGTTGGTTCTTATCAACGCGATGGCGGCGATAGACTGCGCTGGGTTGCGTAATGGTGATACCAGGCGATAGCATAGCGAATGTCCTCCTCATCAAGTTGCCATCCGTCGTTCAAACGCGCCGCGTAGTGTAAGATTGCCTTCCGAGTTACCTGGAGTGCAATGCGCGGCAAAGGCGGCAGATTTTTCACAATCTGTTGTTCAATATTGGTTAGCGCCGGCGTGCTAATAGCGTCGAGCGACTCGAAGCGTTCTTCGGAAGCAACGGAAATGCGTTTCCGTAGCATACTCACCAGTAAGTCGTGGTTCCAAATGATACGAGCTATCTGCGTGGAAATAGCATGGTGGTGAAGGTATTCAGTTATAGCAGATTCTAGCGAATCGGGGATGAATAGTTTGATAAAGGTTTTCGATTTAGCCCACGTTTCAGAGCGATCAAATAGCTCGAAAGCCCATGGTGCTGCGTGTTGAGAGTCTTCCTGATTTTCATACATTGCATCGAGACCATCAATTAGAAGCAGAACATGGCTGAAGCCGAGCGCGTCGGTCACGACCTCGACAAATGTCTGAAAGACCTCCTCCATCCGCCCACGCATAGCGTCGGTTCCAGACGTTGCTAACGTATTGCAAAACCGATCAAGAACATCAGGTGGCGGCGGTGCAGTGAGAGCGTATGTTCGTTCTAGGAGTGGGGTCAATCCGGCCGGAGTACCGGTTTCACGTAGAATGTCGAGATAGTAATCGAGTGGTCCAGGCAAGCCAGCGCGTAGAATAGCGGTTACTGCCCGAATCTCGGTACTTGATGCTCTAAACAACCGCTCTGGACGAAAGGCCAGACCGGTGAGTAGCGCGCAGGTACCGGCTTCAAGCAACAGACGCAGGTGCTCCCTAGTAGTTGGTGGGGTACCGGTGAGGGGAGCTGTACCCAAATTATAGGGTAATGGGAACGGGTATGTTCCGCCAATATCGAACCAGCATGTCCGCGTAACTGCGACACGCATAGCGGTTTTACCACCGCCCGGCGGAGCGACAATGATGGTTGGTTTATTGTCCAGTGCGACACGGAATATGTCGAGGTTGACAGTGTATTCGGATAGATGGGGATCGCTTGATGCTTCCAGATGAACATACGGATCGAACCTCAGACCGATGCGGCGAAACCAGTCGGTAGATGTGAGAGAATGCTCATCGGGATATTCGTTCTTGTCCCGAGTAGTCATACTATCTTACCCATGTGTTAACCGTTTCTTTATTGGCGCGTTTAGCCATTGAGAATGTAGTACTTCACTCTTGAGAAAGAGATTTTTCGCATTAGGATAAATTAGAACGAATGTTCATTTCTTTACTCATAAAACGCTATATCGAATCATACTACTCCACATTTACACTTATCCCTCAAGCTGCTAACGGTATGCTGATAGAATACTGAATATCATCTCACCAAAACCTCATCAGGTGTTTCCTGCAGAGACTGCTGGTGAACAGATACTTTACAATCGGCAAGACGAGAACCGGCATGAATCATTTCAAATAGCATGTTCCAATTTAACACCCCAACCACGATTAGTAATGATATAAATCGGATGGCGGGGATCGGGTTCGATGATCCGACGCAGGCGCAGGATGGCGTTATCGAGAACGTTTGTCCAGTTGGCGGGATCCTCCCAACCGTGATCGTCGCGGGTGCGCGGCTCTTCGGCAAGACCCAGATAGGCGCGGTAGTAGAGTTCGCTGCGCGGGACGCGCCGCGAGCGGTTCTCGTATAGATAGCGAAGCAGCCGGTAGGAGCGGGGTTGCAACCCAACAATCTCGGCCTCACCGATGAAGACACGGTCGGCTTTAAGGTCAATGGAGAGGCGGGGCGGATGAGTGCGCTTGAGCGAATTCCATACGCTATGAGGAAGCGAATGCGATGCACCAGCAGCGGCAAAAGCATCAACCAACGGGCGAATCAATCTGAGCCAGCCGCGTGGCGTGCTTCCGCCGTAGCGTTGCAACCAGTCACGAATATCCCGATCGGCCACACAGAGGTCGCTCAAGTGCAGTGATGGTTTCCCTATCTTCGCTGCAATGTGGCGTTCGGTGATTGTCGTCAATTGTTCTGGCGTCCACGTGAGAGTGTCTAGCTCAATGCGACCTTTAACGATACCCCAACTTCTGGTAATATCTGATTCGAGAGCACGTGGCGCAAACATTTTGATTGCAAAACCATTCAGATCGAGAAGTTCGAGCGTTGAGAGGATGGCAATCATGAGTTCTGACATGAGAGCGGTTGATCCTCGTAGCCAGGGATCGAACCCATCAATCGTTACCCATACACCACGTATCCCAATCCGCTGGAGAGTTGCGGTCAGGTGAGCAATGATACGTTGTTCGGTTGTATCAGGGTATAGGATTGCTGTCGCCGGCTCAAATATCAGATGCTGACCGAGTGCTTTACCTTCGTCATTAACCGCTTGTTCTGCCATAGACGCCCATAGATGTTGCCGGTCGGCGCTGATGTGTGCCTGAATAAACCAGTGGAACGTCATCTGAACAGTTGGTGGTGCACGGCGAAACAGGTCAGGGTGTTTGACTAGAATCGTGAGTAGTGTAGTTGCGCAGGCATGCAGTGCCTGGCGCACAAAGACCCGCACTGCTGGACTGCCATGCACATCTTCGAACGGTTCCGGCTGCCAGTTCACCACCAGGTATGTTGGCGGAGTATTTTCCGGGGCGACTTGGCGAGTCAGCGCCAAACGCAGCGCCGTCTTTCCCGAACCACTGTCACCGACGATGACTAGCGAGCGCATACCGGTATAGGCGGCATACCGGTCCGGCTCGACGAACACTAGCGGTTGCAGATGGGATTCGCGCTCTGCAGCCAGTGTATCGAGCGCTTCAGTGGAAAGAATCGTGTTGTAATTGTCTATATGGTCTATCATCTGAAGTCGTTTTCTTGAAGAAGACTATACGCTGGATCGTTCTGATCGCGATATAACACCAAGTGTCGTTCCAATGCATGCTGAAATATGATCAGACTTAGTGCGAATGAGCCATGGGCACGCTTGAGTATTTCTGTCACGAATTCCTCTTTATTTGTTGCAGAGTTTCCTAATTCGATCAGTCCAAGTAGAGACTGCTTTTGTTCACTGACAATAACAACTGTACTATCCAGCAGCGACCGCAAATCCTTTTCTGTCCAGCGCAACCGGATACTTTCGGAATGTCCGTGTTTGCCAGTATGCATGGATGTTGTAAATAAGGTGCATGTAAGACCAGCTCGTTGCAGATCATGCATCAATGTGGTGAGTTGCCTAGCTCGATCGTCTCCGGTATCGTCAATGACAATTAGGTGCATCTGTTTGATACCGAGTGGGCAGATAGTCAACCAATCCAGCACGGTTCTGGCATCCGGTATCTTCGGTGTAGCGTTGGATAACAACCTATCAAGAAGATGGAGCACGATTTGTCTGACCACATCGCTCTTTGAACCCCTGTCTTGTGAACCTTGGCTTTGCGAACTCTGGTTTTGTAAACTCTGATTGCGTAAGGTTCTCCGCAGTGCTGGCAACGATCCGCTGACCCAGATCATCCACTCGGCCAGTAATATCTGTTCATCTTCTAACAGCCAGAGTATCGTCTCTGGCTGACGGGCCAGCGCAGTACACCAATATTCTCCAGCTTTACGTCCGATAAAATGTATCAGACTCCCGCAGGTAATCGGATCAAAATCGGATAGAAAAACCAGGAAAGGGAGACACTGTGTATTCGGTTTGCGGAGTTCGTTGTACAGCGCAAATGCAGCGATGTAACAGTCGAACTTGCTACTAGCAACAATTGTAGCATGTTGCTGATTGCGAGTTAATTCGATACTTTCCCAGAACTTGCCAAAACCTTGCAATTCTTCCAGATCGAAAGGATTGATCGATAATTCATTCACTTCCAGCCAATCAGTGATTGGTTTAGGCCGGACAATATTCTTTGGATGTGGAGGAGTAAACAACGGCCATGCGTAAGTTGGAGGTAGTTCATCGACTAGATGCTGACGGATGCGCGGATCGTTTGATGCAAGTTTGATGACTTCGCGCATGTCGGAGACGTTCGCATTAGATGAGGTGACATTCTCAGAAATGAACTGCAAGAGGTATTGTCTCCCTTCAGCATGGGAAGCCAGCCTCTCAAGCATTGCTATGACAAGTTCGTAGCCATTCATCTGAAAATGTTGCAAAATGTTCGCACAAATATCAAGTGTGGTTTTTGCACTCTGTTGATCATACACTGGCGGCAGTAGCAATAAGTCAGTTTTAGAACGAGACTCTTGCTGCGCCAACTTAAGCTTATCATCACTGGCTTGCTGCCGCGATCCAGGCTCGCTGAAAGTTTTAGGACGAAACTCTGGCTGCGCCACCTTGAGCAACTCGAAAACGCCTTTCAATCTTCTGTCATCTCCCGCACGATAGTACCCTGCGGCGTCCTGCAAGAGATGGATAACCCGCTCTTTCATAGCAATACTGGTCAATTTTTGACGTTGGTCTTTAATGGTTTTCTCCAGTTCGCTGCGCGTCTGATCTTCCCAGTGTCGGCTCTCTTCCTGCTTAGGCGTCTCAGTAGCGAGATGCCATTCAACAAGATCACGTTCAAAAAGATCACGTATTTCACGAATACGTTCAGATTGTTGAGCCAATCGCTCCTGTCGTCGCTCGCTAAATATTTGCCAGCCGATACCGAGTACGGCCGATGCAGCTGCCAACCCTAGACCCTCATCACTAACGAAGTTTCTGAACGTTCGCCAAAAGAACGCAGTCTGTGTTTCATACGTGATACCGATCTTTTTTGTCTCGCTCTGCCCATTTTCATCACTGACCTTGATCTCGATTTCCATCATATCACTTATGGGCAGGAATTGCACCACCAGGCGCTGCTGGTGTGGGGTGTTGTCGGCTGTTAATGATAACGGTAATGCGACGGGTATGCCGGTACTGTCGGTGAACGTGAAAGGAATGGTGCTGGAAAATTCAACTGTGACGGTCAATGTAGGCACGTTCCCATTATTTTTCAGCCAAAGCACAAGTTCGGGTGGTGAATTCGTCACAGTGTCAGCGTGAATTGTGCGCGGATACAAAATGAACAGCGTATACTCATCCTTGTTTGTAGTTATAGATAATGTATTATTCTCTTGAGATGGAGCAATACCCTCTTCAGCGCGAGCAAGGACAGAGTAGTAGACAAGTGAGAACGCAAAGCCAAAGAGTAGCATTGGCACGAAACGATCTTTCCATCGTTGTGCTACTGCTGCTTGTCCTGCCGTATCCAGGCGGATGTAGATGTAGATCAGGATAACGAAAAATATGATGAGCGCCGGGAGTATCCACAATACCAGCAACATGACCGCGCCCTTATACAGACATTTTTGTGTATCCTGATCTCTATTCTAACACATAGAAGATAGTAAGCATGACTCCGGTTTCGCCGTAATGCTGAGATGGTTTCGCGGTAAGGCTCTACCCCCACCCCTCCGGCAGCGTATACTGTTCGCGTCGCCAACGCCAGCCTGGTTCCAAAATTTGCCCTGGTTGCGCAGTAACCAGACCCTGTAACGCTGCGTGCAGCACAGCAAGCTGCTGAATCCGGTTCCCTGGTTCGCCGAGAGGATGTCCGAACGGCCACGCCAGATGCAGGGTGCGCGGCGGACGTATCTGCTCGGCTATTGGCTTCAGACTCACGATGCAGATGGTGCTGATGCCAGCATGTTCAACAATACGTGCGATCAGTCCCACGGACTGATTACATAGCCCTCAACCAGGTGTCAGCAAGACGGCATCCACCTGGTCTTGCTTGAGGAAGGTGGCAACTTCTGGTGCCGTTTGTTGGATTAGTGTGTTGAGGTGAGGTGGTTCGATATGGCCCATGAAACCGTAGCTGTCAGCCAGGCTGCCGATGATACCACGACCCACCAGATACCGCACAAGTTCGAGAGGGAAGAGAATGTTCAGGTCACGATCTGCGTCACTGTGGTCGTAGTAGTCGTGGGTAATGGTCAATTCATGCAAGGGAGTTGAGGCAGGAATGCGACGATACGTAGCATCGCCGCGTGGATCATCCATGTCAAACGGCTCCTGATCGCGCCGATGGACACCGCCAGTCGTGATAAGTGCCAGGCGACACGCGGACAGCGGTTTGCGTAAAGGAGTGAAGGGCACATCGGCGAAATTGAGTGCCCGGTACGCACCTCCCCACAGACGTGCTAACTCTGGAATCTGCGAGAAGATTTGGCCGGTTAAGCGGTAGAGTTCTTTCAGCGATCGTTTGCGCCAGTCGTCAGTCATAGGTGTTCCATCAGATAATGTTCAATGTCCAGTCGTAAGGACGATAGACCAGCCGACCACGCCGCGCTTGCATCAGCCATGCCCGCCGTTCATCATCCGGTAGGGCCTGGCGGAGGAGTTGAATAATCCCGTTCGGCCCGCCAAAATCGTCGCGGTACCAGTCAAAAATGCGCGACAGATGAATTTCAGCGCGGTCGGGATCGATGGTAACGTCGGCGGCTACAAAATTGCGGAGTGCCAGATCGAGCTGTTGTTCGATCTGTTCGGCGCTGTATACCCCGATTGGTGGACACGAGCTACTGGCGCAGTTGAGCGCAAAGTGAATGCGGTGATCGGGTGGATCGATAATCCAGGCGAGCCGTGGGTCATTGTCGGCAAACTGGGGGCCGGGAATGAACGGATGACCACGATTGGCGCGGAGAATGCCATGCTCAATGTCATCGAGTGAACAGCGTTGACCTCCGATCCGATACGCTGCCGCTCGAAAAAAGCTAAGACCAGCCCACTGCTCGGCGATGCTGGTTGTGATCCCAAATGCGATAACAGCATCAATGACTAGTGCATTGTAGAGATTGATCCAAAAAGCCAACTGGGTCGGACGATCCGGAAGTGAGGCCGGATCAAACCGTTGGAGGAGAGGGGTTAGTTCGGTGCGATAGGTGATATAAGCCGGATCGTCACGCAGTTGCTGGTACGCGACCTGCCTGCCTTCTTCATCCATTGCCATTGCCTTAAAGCGGTTCACGGCTTGTTTAAGTTCAGCCGCCAGAGCGACTCCATCGACAGCAACGGGTGGTGGTGGGGGATCGTTCAGCACCTCGTCCTCACGGGTTCCCAAGATGGTATTGAGCGCTACTTCACGTAAGCGGATGAGTGGGTTCATAAACTCCCCAGAACATTCTACGAAACGCGGCAATTGCTGCTGGTGTGCGTGGACCGGGCCAGGTCAGTGCCATTCCATCGCAGAACTCGATCCGACAACGAGCACCGGCTTCGATCAGTGTCAGCCTATCGCGTTCACCGAAAGGATACGGCTCGCTTGGTAGTAAGATCACTTCTGGTTCGAGAGCGAGGAAATCGGCCAGTGCTGCCCGTGGGTAGCGACCAGGAAGTACCTCCGCGACGTTCCTGCAACCACTTAGCCGGAGCAGATCACCAGCATACGTGTCACGCCCGATAGCCATCCAGGGGTCACGCCAGATCATGGCAAGCACACGATACGTTGGCAATGGAGGATCAAGAAGCACTTGCTGCAAGGCATCAGTAAGGGGTGTTGCTGCCGCAACGACATCTAAAACTTCCGCCAACGCCGCCAGTTGAGCGGCGGCATCGGCGACACTCCGAATAGCCGTCACATACACTTGCAGCCCGGCAGCACTCAGGGCGTTCACATCGCGTTCCCGGTTCTCTTCTTGCTCGGCAATGATCAGGTCAGGCTTGAGGGCAAGAATGGCAGCGCGATCCGGATTCTTCGTCCCCCGTAGTCGTGGCAGGTGTTGCAGCGCCGCCGCCGGTTCAATGCAATAGTCGGTGATGCCGACCACCCGATCCCCAGCGCCAACGCTAAACAACCACTCGGTCATACTCGGTACCAGCGAGACGATTCGCTGTGGTGATGCCGTTAGTTCTATGCGTCGTCCAAGCGCATCATAGACTATCATCGCCTGCTCCCGACGCAGGTGAATCCTCGATAATAAAGACTGGAACGGTACTCCCTCCGCCGGCAGTGACGTTCAAGAGGGTCACCGTCGAGAGTCGACACAAACATCCGTTGACTTCAGTGCCGAATAAGAACGGATCGCTATCGACCAGACGTTCACTAATCACTACCTGACCGTCAATCAGAGCAGGATACGGTTCGTAAGCGATGGTAACCCGCTCTTGAACGACAAACGGTGAAGTAAGTGCTGCTTGCAGTGCAGCATCCCACTCGTCAGCACTGGCTTCCCAGCCAATCGTGATACCTTTACCGCCGTATTCGTCGTTGGGTTTCAACAGGAAACGTTCACGATTCTTACGGACGAAGGGCAGCAGATCGATCAATTCGTGCTGATACGTTGTAATGCCGGGTCGTACTACTCTTGTCCAAGGTACGTGAGCTGCCACCGCCGCACGTTGCGCAGCAGTTAGCGGGTCATGGAAGCGCTCATCAGAGAGAAGGGCGAAGAGCGATTTCTTGTGCAACAGTTTGGCGCGAAATGAGTTCACTATCACACATGCGCCGGTAGCATAGGCCTGCACCAGCGGGTGCGTCAGCGCTTCTTCGCCATAGTGCGAGAGGAACTCACTGGTCAGGACGCGCTTGAACACGATGGTGACCGGCATGTCACTACCTTCGGGAGTCGGCGCCAGTAACTGACCATCGCGGAAGGAAAGGTCTTGCGGGGCGCAGATCACAGTTGGGAGACCGTGTTCGGTAAAATAACGCCGGAACATCTCGAACTCGGTCGCCGTTGGCAAACCATGCCAGTCAACGATTGCGACACGCGGTTCGTGACCAGGACTTCCTGCCGCTTGCCAGCAATCGAGCAAGGTGCGCAGCATGTATTGGCGGGCCGGTAGGGTTGTGAGCGCGTACCGCTTCATAAACTCGGTCATTACCGGCATCGCCAAAAACGCTTGCGTCAACAAATCTTCATAGGCAATTGCCGCCGGACTCTCAGCATTGTATTCGACAAATTGTAATGAGGTACCATCGACTGTCAGGAATGTGTCCATTCGTGAATGGGCACTCGGTTCGAGATAACCAGGATGCATCGCGATCAGGTGCTCTTCGAGAGGGGTGAGCATGAGAACATCGCGCACTTCCTGCCCTAGCTCTGAAGATTCGAGTGCCGCCGCTACAATGGCTCGTGCTGCCTCGGCGACCTGCTGCGTACCACGGCGGAGGAGATCGTATTGTGATGCGGTGATGAGTCGTGGTCGCAGTACGATCGCTAGTGGCCGCTCACCGAAATAGAGCTGGCGAGCACGCATCTCTTCAGTTAACCGGTGCCACGACTCGGTTGCCAGCGTCGGTTCAAGTAAAGCGTGGTAATCGGCAATTGCCTGAGCAAGTGTCATAGTATCGTACCTTTGTGAGCAGTAAATGACCGGTACCGAGCCATTTACTGCTCAACACAATCATCAGGCCTCTTCAGCAGCTTTCTTCTTCGTTGTTCGTCGTCGTTTGGGAGCGGCAGGGGGTTCGTCAGGTGATGAATTGTCTTTTGGATTGTCGTTCGTCGGTGTTGCCGAACTGTTTATCGGTACCATTGGCCCATCCAGGAAGCGATGCCATACCAGTTCTTCCGGTTTGGCCCGCCCTTGCCGGGCCAGTTCGATGGTGAAATCGGCCATCGTGCGCACTACCCAGTCGAAGTAGTAGGGGGTCAGCGAATTGACATCAAAATCGGGTGCTGGATTGGTAAAATCAATCGCGTAAGCCACGCCGTTCCGAATGGCGAACTCAACGGTGTTCATGTCATAGCCGAGCGCTTGATTGAGTTTGAGCGCAGCGTCTACGACCTGACGCCCTTCTTCGGGGGTAAGGTAGTTGTCATCGCGGAAATAGCGGTGTGGCCAGGGTGCATTCGCATCGAATTTAATGGTCATAATGTGGCGACGACCGATCACGATACAGCGCACATACTTTTCCCATGGGATGTACTCTTGCAGCATCATGCACTCAATACCGGTCTCGTTGTACGCTCGCCACAGTTCCTCATACGAATGAACCTTGTAAACCTTCTTGAAACCACCACCCCAGGCCGGTTTGAGAATCACCGGAAAGCCACCGACGTAATCAACATGATCTTTCCAGGGAATTGGATATTGCAGATTGCGCAGTGACTCTTCAACCACCCCTTCGATGTACGAGTGAGATGGTAGTGCAACGGTGCGCGGGTGCGGGATACCGAGCGCAGTTGCCAACGAAGCGCCGAAAAACTTATCATCGGCGCTCCACCAGAAGGGGTTATTCACGATTCGGGTACCGCTGAGCGCAGCAGTTTTCAGGAACGTGCGATAGTATGGTATTTCGTGACTGATGCGATCAACGATTACGTCGTAATCGCACAGCTCGGCCATACGTGTACCGCCCAACTTGATAAACTCGGCATGCACCCCAGCATTGCGACGATTGACCTCTTCAATAAATGCAGGTGGCCACGACCACTCACGACCCACCAGAATACCGATCTTTTTTACACTCACAATAAACCTCCTTATATGGCAATGGCATGATTGGCGAGCTGGCAAGGCTGATTGTAGCACAAGGCAACAGAAGTGCAGTTACGCTCGTGCTGAACGGTTTATGAACGAATAATCGCCAGCACTTCATCACGCCTGGCTTCCATCTCGGCCCGTGAGGCAATCGATTCCAGATTCAACCTGATGAGTGGTTCGGTATTCGAGCCGCGTACATTGAAATGCCAGGTGTCGTAGCTCACCGAGATGCCATCAATGCGTTCAATCTTGCCATCGCTGTAGCGTTCGGCGATTTCGTTGAGTTTGGCAGCGACATCGCTGACCCGTGAATTGATTTCGCCAGAAATGAAGTAACGCGATTCGAGTCGGCTAAGCAGTTCGCTCATCTTTACGCCGCGCTTTGAGAGCATCTCTAGCAGGTAGAGCGAGGGAATGATCCCCGAATCGGCAAACGCGAAGGCTTTGAAGTAGTAATGTCCAGAAACTTCGCCGGCAAAGATGGCATCTTCGTTTGCCATCCGGCGCTTGATAAACGCATGACCAACCCGCTCGATCAATGGAATCCCACCAGCAGCTCGTACTTCGTCAGGTACGGCCCACGAAGCGCGTACATCGTAGATGATTTTCGCTCCCGGCTCTTTCTCCAGGAGGTAACGACCTAGAATAGCGGTCAGGAAATCGCCTGAGATAAACTCCCCGCGGTCATCAATCGCAAAGAAGCGGTCACCATCACCGTCAAAAGCAAAGCCGATGTCGGCCCCTTCATCTTTGACCCGTTGCTGCAATTCAGCCCGATTTTCCGGCATCAACGGATCGAGACCGTGATTAGGGAGGGTGCCGTCGGGGTCGAGATACATCCCGGTTAACTGGATGGGCAGATGGGCATACACCTCCTGCAAAATCGGCCCTACCATGCCGTTGCCGGTATCGACAATGACCTTGAGCGGTTTGATCGCTTCGACATCAATGAGTGAGAGCACTTTCTGGACGAATTGCGCTTTGAAATCGTATTCGCGACGTTGCCCGCGGCGGGTTGGTGTTGGGAAGGCTTCGCTCTCGACCAGACGGCGTAAGTCTTGAATACCCTCATCGCCCGACAAGAGGTATGGCATGCGCCGTACCATCTTGAATCCATTGTACTGTTTGGGGTTGTGCGAGGCCGTTACCATCATACCGGGAAATCCCAGTTGGGTGCACGCAAAATAGTATTGATCGGTACTGACCATGCCGATGTCTACCACGTCAGCACCCTGATCCATGATCCCCCGCGTCACCGCATCGAACAGCACCGGCCCCGAAGTACGCATGTCGCGCCCGACAATGACCGTCTCTGCGCCGAGAAAGGTGACGAAGGCGCGTCCAATGAGATAGGCAATTTCTTCGTTCAGTTCAGTTGGATAAATGCCACGAATATCGTAGGCCTTGAAAATAGCCGGATTAACTTGCACAGTCTTCCTCCTTCCGCCGGATAATCCCCGACTGCTTGCTGCAAAACGGTGTGTCGTCGAGTGGTGAAGCGTACCGGGCGTTATTGCAGGCTCTCGCGATGTTTGACGGAGCTCCAATTGTGATTGTGCCTGGCGATAGTCCCTTTCAGCAGATGATTTTACACCGCTATCGTACCATATCCGGCGTGCATGTATGATTATGCTAACCCACTGCGGATAGTGAGGTCGGCAGGTAACAACTCACTTGCAGCAGCGTATGGATCGCGCTGGCGAGTAGCGATCTGTTGTACCAGTTCATTCCAGCGCTCGCCCCGCAGCCGTTCGAGGATCAGCTCCTGAACGGCTGCCGTTAGCTCGCGTTCGGCAGCCGTTAATGCTCGTTGGGTTTTGATGTTAGCAGCAATTAAGTGCTGGCGATGCTGTTCTATTGCATCGACAATTTGTGCGCAACCTTCGCCAGTAGTTGCGATGGCCGTAAGTACCGGTGGTGACCAACCATCAGGTGATGGTGCGCCCAATTGCAACATTGTGCGCAGTTGGCGTACTGTTTGATCGGTACCAGGACGATCAGCTTTATTTACCACAAAGACATCGGCAATCTCAAGCATCCCGGCTTTGATGCTCTGCACATCATCTCCCATACCGGGTACTTCAACGACAATCGTCGTGTCGGCAGTTTGCGCAATATCAACTTCATCTTGACCGGCGCCAACGGTTTCAATCAAGATAACCGGAAAACCGGCTGCGGCAATGAGGGTAACCGCATCAGCCGTAGCTCGTGCCAATCCACCCATTCGGCCACGACTGGCCATGCTCCGAATGAAAACACCGGGATCACCACCGAGTGCCTGCATACGTATGCGATCACCGAGTACGGCGCCGCCACTGAAGGGCGATGAGGGATCGACAGCGACAATTCCAATTGGAACCCCACGTTTGCGCCATTCCTGGGCCAGGGCAGTCACCAACGTTGATTTCCCGGCCCCAGGTGGTCCAGTAATTCCTACCCGGTGTGCGTCGCCATACGGGTACACCGCGGCCATCAGCGCACGGGCAACTGGACCACCCTGTTCAACCAGTGAAATGGCTCGCGCCAACGCCCGCCGCTCACCGTTGCGCAGGCGCGTTACCAATTCGTGCTCATTCATAAGCTTAACCCCGCGTCAGCTCGACGTGAGAACGAATAAAATCAATGATGGCCTGTGTTGACGAACCGGGGCCGAATACCTCTGCAATGCCATGCTCGCGTTTGAGGATCTCGGCGTCTTCGTCCGAAATAATGCCACCAGCAACAACTAGCACATCGGTCATACCCTGTTCGCGCAGTAACTGCATGACCTTCGGCAGGAGTGTCATGTGGGCGCCAGAGAGAATCGAGAGACCGATAACATCAACGTCTTCTTGCAATGCAGCCTCAACGATCATCTGGGGGGTCTGCTGAAGACCGGTGTAGATGACTTCCATGCCGGCGTCGCGTAATGCTCGTGCAATGACCTTTGCGCCACGATCATGACCATCCAGACCAGGTTTGGCAACCAGTACACGAATCTTTCGCTCCATCGAGCGCTCCTTCCGCTGTTCGCGACTTGTGGTTCGGTAGCGTGATCCTCAGTATAGCATAGCCACACCGTCAGGCAGCAATGGTAGCGGCAACGGCGTCGCCGACTGCAGTCGTGCTGTACGTGTGCTGGCCAGGAACGGCAATGTCAGCCGTTACAATCCCTCGTTCGATCACCGACGCAACCGCAGCTTCAACGCAGTCGGCTTCAGTGGGCAGATTCAACGAATGACGAAGAAGCATTGCCACACTCAAGATGGTTGCCAGCGGATTAGCTTTACCTTGTCCAGCAATGTCAGGCGCCGAACCGTGGATCGGTTCGTACAACCCCAGTCGGCCATCACCGAGCGAGGCCGATGGCAGCATCCCCATTGAACCAGCCAGCATTGAGGCTTCGTCGGTCAAAATATCGCCAAACATGTTCTCGGTCACAATCACGTCAAAGTCGGCTGGTCGGCGGATCAGGTGCATCGCGCAGGCATCGACCAGCATGGTCTCGAAGTGCAAATCGGGAAACTCCGTTTTGATCAAACGAGTGGTAACACTGCGCCATAGACGACTGGTTTCGAGCACATTTGCTTTATCGACCAGCGTCAGCTTCTTCCGCCGTTGACGGGCCAGGTGCGCTGCCACCCGCACGACACGGACGATCTCTTCTTCGTTGTAAAGGCAGAGGTCACTGGCCCATTCGCCATGATCACCCTGCTCACGGCGCTTCTCACCGAAATAGATGCCTCCGGTCAGCTCTCGCACGACGATCAGATCGACCCCCTGCAATCGTTCAGGCCGAAGCGGTGAGGCATCGATCAATTGCGGATATATACGGACCGGACGCAGATTGGCAAACAGCCCTAATTCCTTACGAATGCCCAACAACCCTTGTTCAGGACGTATACGGGCCTGGGGATCGTCCCATTTTGGCCCACCTACTGCGCCGAGCAGAATAGCATCGGCAGCACGACATACGGCAACAGTTTCGGTTGGCAATGGATTACCGGTTGCATCAATCGCGCAGCCGCCGATCAGTGCCTCGTGAAACGTAAACTGATGCCCAAAACGGCTTGCAACCGCACGGAGCACCTTCAATCCCTCGGCAACAACTTCTGGCCCGATACCATCACCGGCTAGTACTGCAATTACTGCTTGCACGACATACCTCTCAAATGGTTATGAAATGGTAAGAATGCCACTGTATGATACTTTCAAATGTGCGACAGTATGTCACAGATGGTAGCATAAGGAAAGCTCTATGGCGACTCGACGAGTCGAATCGTTTCTGGTGCGGATTGTGGTAGCTGAAAACGATGAGGCCACCCCGCAGTGGCACGGACGAATCCAGCATATCGGTACCGGTTTCGAGAGCCGCATTGATCAGCTTGATGAACTCCTGGTATTTATTGCCAACCACCTGCGCAGCGCAGCTTCTTCTGGTGTGAACAGTGGTACAGCGAATGGTGCTGACCAACCAATAATCGGTGGTAGCGGTTAATCTTCCCGGAAATGGGTATCTGAATCTGATTGCGGCCACGTAATCGACCGAATAATGCGGTGGAACGTTACGAAGCTCTTTTGCCACGCACCTGCTCAAACAGAGCAACTGTTTCCGGTAATGGATCAACCCCCAATTCTTCGCGCAGTGCGGTAACACAACGGTGATAGAGACGAATAGCCGTACTGCGCTCACCAATCATACTGTAGGATCGAATCAATAACTGATACGCCTCTTCCTGCGCTTTGTCATATTCCACCACACGCCAGCCTAGCTTGATGGCGTCGTGGAACTGTTGTGCATCGAACAGGATACGTCCCAAAGCGAGGGCAGCTTCGGTAAACAGCAACCCTAACCGTTCTCGTTCGACAACCGACCAATCCTCGTAGAGGCTGTCAGGTAAAAATGGTCCGCTATAATATGACACTGCCTCTTGAAAGGCTTTGCGCGCCTCGTTAAGCTGGTTGCGTTGCAATGCGTGCCGGCCACGTTCCACTGCCCGAACAAATTCGGCTACATCGTACCAGTGATCGCTCTCGATATTAAAGCCATACGTATCACCCTGTTGTAGCAAGTAGTAAGTAGGGGCGCCCTCAGGACGATCCGGTTCTAACGCCTTGATCAGTCTGCTCACTGTCACCCGTAGATTATTTGATGCCGATTCACCGTCTAATCCCGGCCAGAGCATATCCATAATCTGCTCACGGGGTAACATTCGACCACGCTCGATCAGCAGCAACTGCAAGAGGTGACGTGCTTTCACACTGCGCCAGTCGCGATCACGGATTTCTTGATCGCCGCGTAGCACTTGAAAGCTACCCAGCGCACGAATGACAAGACGGTACGGTGGACGGTAAACCAGACGTTCCAACGCTTCACTCGCCGCCGTTCGCATCTGTAACGAGCGATCTTTCAACAAACTGCGCAGAGCACTATACGCACTGACCAACCCTAATTCGCCGATCAGGGAAGCACTCCGCAGTCGAATCTTCAGTGGTACTGATTCATCGAGGAGCGAAATGAGCGTTGTACTCAACGTTGCGGCATCGAGTTGGCGAAGTGCAGCCAGCATCGCCTGACTCGACAAACCAAGCCGAAGTGCAGTGGCAATCGCCCACTTTATTGCCGGCTGCGGGATGAAAGGTAGCGACTGAACACCAGCCCGATCACAGATTGCGCAGGCAGTGGTAAGATCGCTGGTAATTGATGGATCGTCTGGTCGGTTTTGCGCAACGAGGTAGGCACGATAGATATGGACGAGAGCGCGAAACAGCCCATCATTACGACGGCCCATTGCCGCAATCAGTTCTTGTGCCAGGTCAAGGGCCTGCTCCTGTTCGCCACCTTCACCAAGGACAATCAGTAACAGACTCTGCATCCAAAGCTCTTGTGCATACAGGGTCGCGAAGACACCCTCTTCACGCTGCGTTGATATTTGCCGCCAGCATTGCAAGGCTTGCGCGGTAGCCGTCGGTTGTGCATTGCGGAACAGTACATAAATCTCAATAATTCTGGCCCGCATCGCGAGCAACCGGTCGTCAAGATGAGCAGCGATCTGACGTACCCGTTGCAGATAGGTCTCTGCTACCTCACTTTGATCGTGTTCAACGAGCAGAATCGCTAGAATCAAAGCGGCATTACCTGTCAGGACGCTACCGGGGGCATAGTCATTCAAGCGTTGGTAACTCTCTTGCGCCTGAATAAATGCATCGTCCCGCTTGCCTTGCTGGTACAGGGCCATCGCCTGCAAGAGCAAGAGCGACTGGCGCAACATGTCGTTGCGGTCAATGCGCGGCAATTCGAGCGCGGCGCGAATTGCCGTTAAGGCATCGGCTGGATAGCCCTGCTGAATATAGATGGAAGCACGTAAGACGGCCAGCAACCACTGCCATAGCACGCTGAGGGGGCGCTGATCAGCCCAGCGGGCAACCCGTAATGCCGCCCGAAACCGGCCCCGATTGTAGAGGAGGGCCATTAAGCCGACCAGTGCTGCACCACGTGACCACGGATCAGTGGCTCGTTGCGCGGCAGCAATCACTTGCCGACAGACCTGGTCAAATTTCGATGGGGTGTCAGCCCAAAACAACAGGATCGTCATATCGCGCAACGCTCGTAATTCTTGCGTTGGTAATCCGTTCTGGCGATAAGCTTCAGCCGCCTCACTGATCAGTTCCAATGCGCGTTCACGATCGGTTGTGAAGAGGCTCCAGCCGTACATATGGAGCAATTCGGGATCATGTTCGCGCACTTCAGGAGGTAGACGTTCGATCCAGCTCCGTAGACTCTCGCGTTGCAATGTATCGATGAGCGGCCAGGCATGCTCGCGGAGGGCACGGGCAATCGCAGCCGGATTTTCTGCCGCCGCCAGATGACGCAGTGCAGCCTCAATCTGGTCATGACGCGCCAACACTTCTCCGAATCGTTGGTGCAGCTCACGGACAAAGGTGCGATCAAAGCGTGTCAACGCCCGGTCAGCCAGTAAACGCTGCCAGAGTGGGTGGAAGCGAAAGATACGCTCACCATTGGTATTATTGCCGGTCTCGACGGTTATGGGCAGGCCAAGTGATATTGCCTGCTCGATCAACTGGGCACTATCCTTTACTTGTAGCGCCTCATCGAGCCAGGCCGGATTCACCTGTCCTAACAAGGCGGCACAAATCAGGCGGTCAACCAACCGTTCGGGTAGCTCAGACAGCACTTCAGATGCCAGATACCCAAACAGATCGTACTGATTGGTCGCCAGCCCCTGCAAGTACGGATAGCGCTGAGCTGGTGTCAGACGGGCAAGTGTGCGCACTGCAAGCTGCACACTTAACATCCAGCCGCCGGTACGATCAAGGAGGAGATCGATTTCTTCATCAGACAGGGTAACGTCGGCGCGTGTCAACAGTTCAATCACCTCATGGCGACGCAGCAACAGGTCGTGAGCACCTACCTCGAGGAGCGCACCTTCGGCGCGTAAGCGCGGGAGTGGCGCAAAAGTGAGTGGGCGGCGCGATGCCATAACAATATGCAGATGAGGCGGTGCTGCCCGCAGCAGGTAGCCAAGGAGATCGGTAGTAATCGGTCCATCAGCGATGGTATGCACATCATCGAGTATCAGAACGGTTGGCGATTGAAGATCGCGCTGAATATCACCGAGCAGCGCCCCCGCAACCAGCGGCCAGTTGCGATCAAGACCCGAGATACTTTGCAATATCCGCAGCGCCTGTTCACCGATAAAGGGCATCACGCGGCGGATTGCTCCGATCAGATATGCTAACAGTAACGCCGGCTCTTGATCGCTGGCCTCCAGACCAAGCCAGACGACCTGTGCTCCGGTCTGAATAAGCTGATCGGCCCATTGCGCCAGCAGAGTTGTCTTGCCGTAGCCTGCCGGTGCGATGACCAGTGTCACCGGTAACAGGCGAACCTCCGCGAGCAAGGCTTGCAGATCAGGACGCAAAATCTCGTCGGGCCGCACCGGTGGCGGCGTAATTTTCAGAGGGAGTAAGGGGAAACTTACCGCAACCGATGGCGCATGTTCGGCCAGTTCGGTCATGGATAGCTCCTTGTAATGATCAGAAAAAGTTGAAAGACCATGAACTGCAATCGATCAATATCTGTTGCTGACACATGTATAGGACAGTTGTATACTGTATTATAGTCTTTTTTATTGTAGCATGACCAGACAGCAATGCCCATACTTATTTCAGGTATTCCAACACCCAGATCGGCGCTGTTCTTTCACCGCGCTGAACGAAACCAGGCGGTGATCCTCGATCCTGCCTGCGCACCGCTTTTGCGGCCTGTCGTTGATGTCGATACCCTGCAACCATGGTATACACCTGTCGGGGAGCGCTGGTTGCTGGCTATTCCCCACGGCTATAGCCAGCGTGCGAACATTGCAACGTTTACCGACCTTATCCAGCAATATCCTGGACTTCGGCTGCGGCTAAATCACTATGCCGATATATCAGAACCATACTGGTGGGAAATGCCGCCGGCAGCCAGTGCGGCGTTGATGACTGCTACACCGCGCATATTGATCGGTACTGGTGATCACCCACCTCTTGCCTGGGATACCGGCAATACCGTTGTTCTTGCGCCGATCCGTATCCTTGCACCTGCCGATCATCTCACGCTGGCGCTTCTGGCAACCGAGGGTGGCAGGCGAGCACTCCGGCATGCTCAGGATGCGATCGCACTTCCTACGGTACCGACTGCGTTGGCAGGACGTCTGGCCGAGCTGGCCGCTCAGGCTGTAGCGGTAGCTCATGAACGCCAGACGCTGGCTCAACAGTTTGCCCGCCGATTATTGGCCGATTTCGGGCCACCGGGCAGTAAGCTAAGCCCGGCGCTCGAACGCTGGTGGGAATTAGAGTTTCGTGATCTGTTGGTCGAGGTTGCACGTGCCCTGCGGAACCCGATCCCTGAACCGTTTCAGCCCTTCTGGGTGGCCCGGCATACTGAGGATCGTGCCCGTTACTATGCACTTACTACCGAAATTGCGGCAATAGAGGCAGCAATTGCCGAGATCGCTCATCCATTGTGGCAGGAACATACGCTATGACCAAAGCACACTATCCGATCCCTGCAAGTCCAGCACAGACCGAAATTGTCGTTCGTGGTTCTCGTTTTATCGCTCAGGCCATACCTACCCCAACCGTAGAGGCAGCGCGAGCAGCGATTGCGGCAACACGGGCAGCAATGCCCGATGCGACCCACCATTGCTATGCGTACCTGATAGGTTACGGTTCAAGCACAATTGCCGGCATGAGTGATGATGGTGAACCAGCGGGGAGTGCCGGTCGACCAATGCTGTCTGTGCTGCGCGGTGCCGATTTGGGTGACATCACGGTTATTGTAACCCGTTACTTCGGTGGTACCCTGTTGGGTGTTGGGGGGTTGGTACGCGCTTATAGTGATGCAAGCCGTGCTGTGTTGGCAATTGTGCCCCGTACTCAACGGGTGCTGTATCAACGGGTGACGATGCACATACATTATGCCGACTACACCATGATCCGTCGGTTGCTCGAAGCTCATGCTGCCATCATTGTTGAGGAGGCGTTTGCTGCTGATGTGATGATGACGGTCAATGTGCCGGTTGATCGTCTCCACGCGGTGCGCCAGCAGATCGAGGAGATGACCGGCGGTCGTGCTCATCTTGAACCGGTAACGTCTGTGATATAATTTTGGTGAATATGTACGCACTCCATCCTGCGACAGTTCACATTCCTATCGGGTTGCTGTTAGCCAGCACTCTGTTCACATTTATTGCCCTGCGTACCGGTCGTATGCAATGGGAACAGAGTTCTTTTCACTGCCTGATCTTCGGCCTACTAGGAGCTGTGCTGGCAATGGTGAGTGGCTTAATTGATGCTGCCCGACAACTGACCGGCCCGCACATTGCGCCCGATGATCCGGTCATTCTGTGGGTGAACGGCCATGCCGCGGCGAGTCTGGTCGCTACACTGTGCTACGGGCGTGTGTGGCTGATGCGACGGCGGCAGCACACCATTCTGAATGATGTGGTACAGCGAAATGCCTACCTCGGTTGGCACATTGCTGGCCTGATATTCCTGGTATTGGGCGGTTGGTTAGGTGGTCGCCTCGTCTTTGGATTTGATCTGGGCCGATAGTGAGGACAGCATGTTTGCTTACACTGTCTATGGTTTTCTCTATCTTCTCATCAACTTCTTTCGTTTGATCGGCTGGTGGCGCTGGTCTATCGAGGGTGTTGAGCGTTTACCGCCACGTGAACAGGGCGGGATGATCTTGGTGATGAACCACATCAACTGGGTGGACATTCCTGCCGTGGGTGCAATGCTTCCTTTCCGGTATCGCCTCTCGTGGCTGGCAAAGATCGAGATATTTTCGCATCCACTGGCCGGTTGGTTCTTTCGGAAGATGGACGTGATCCCTATTCGCCGTGGCAAACGCGATCTGGCAGCCCTTGAAGCCGCTACTGAAGCCCTGCGCAGGGGCGCAGTGTTGCTGATTTTTCCGGAAGGTCATCGTAGTCGTAATGGTATACTGCAACCCGGTCGAGGTGGGGCAATTCGGCTGGCAATGCAAGCTGGTGTGCCGATTGTTCCAATGGCGATCACCGGTACCGAACACGGTTTTCGGGGGACGTTATTGCGCAAGCCGGTGCATATAACGATAGGTGAACCGTACCACGTCGAGCCGCTTCCTGACAACAAGATTCCTGCCCATGTTATGGAACAGTTGACGAATGAGATGATGTTGAAGATTGCGGCAATGCTGCCACCGGCACAACGTGGCCCTTACGCGGCCTTGCTCGAATCTCCCACAACTGTGAGAAGGTAGAGCAGGAAGCCTCATTCTCAACCTAATCTCACGGCCTAGGGGAAGATGAGGAGTTCTAGACTGGGCACAGTTCTATCCGTCACTGACGTGGTGTGGTGACTTCTCCTCGCACCTTACAGGTCGGCGCTTCCGGGCAACAGGTAGCCAGACACATAGCTTTTTCTTCTCTAATCGGGAAAAAGGGAGTAGATACAAGAGCTTATCCGAAACATCCTGTTTTGGAAATCGTCATATCCCACGATTTGAGACTACATGGAAGCAGTGTTGACCATTCGATAATCTTGCCCATAATAGCCATCAGGTGTCTCTCGCCCTTATGGTGCGAGTGGTTCCAAAAAATTCGTCCCATCAGGCGTTGTTACCGCACACCAACCGCTCTGAGATCCAACCGCAACCCGCCACCAGGTATACCCGTCGGCCACAACCGGACCTTCGAGCAAAACAACTTCACGCCCGGCAGGAATGCGCGCAATCACTCGTGCTGTTAAGCCTGGCGAAGCGCGCAGACGCAGTGTTGATTCGCCAATGTTGACCACGACTGCACGAGCGCCAATTTGCAACGTCGGTGGTGTGGGTGTTGGAGAAGGGGTTGGTGAGGGCTGTATGGTTGGCGTTGGCGGAATTGGTGATAGTGTCTCTCCAGCCGTTATTCCCGTCGGAGTAATACCGGTCTGGGTAACAACAGCCGGGCCGAGTTGACTACTTAACCATACCAGTGCTCCGATGAGCAGTACCCCGATGCTGCCAATCAGGAGTATTGAACCAATTATCACCGATCTTGGCCGATTCCGGCGGCGTACTGAATCATACCCCAGCCGATAGTAATAGTAGTGTTGATAGTAGAAGGGGTTAAATTCACCACGTTCAGCATCAGCAGCACCAAGTTCGTACATCTCGCTGGTGGTTGGCATAGGCGAAGGAGCTGAACCCAAACTACTTGGTCAACACCAGGTCTTCGCGCCCCATCTCACGCAGCATTCGTGGGTATAATGTGTACATCGGTTCGACAGCCGGCAAGAGTTTTAGAATCTTGGGGATGGGACCTTTCGCGATAATCTGGCGGCGGGCTAGAGCAGTCATCAGATTGATCTTGCCATGCCAGAATTGATGCGCAATATCTGCTTTCATGCTCATCTCAACATCTGGCTTCAGATCTACTTCTCCCCAGAACACATCGCAATACGCGCCGGGTTGGGTAGGGGGATGGGCTGCATCAATCGTGGCGATTCCATGGGGTTCTTCGTAGCGAAACTGAATGACGATCCGACCTTCACGAATGCGTGGCGCGATCTGGGGGTCGCATTTCACCTGATCATAGAGTGCGCCTAAGATTTGACGTAGCTCTGCTTCATCTTTGAAGAATGGCATTGTTTTGCTCTCCCCACCGTTCAGTACAAACGATACTGTTTTGACTCGATCCTGTAGCTGTGATTATACGAGGTTCGGCAGTAGAATGCAAGATTGAATAACGCATTGCGTTATCTTTTTACTCTCATCGCCCTCTACTACCCATTCCCCAACTGAATGGTATCGGCGTGGATACCGGCCAACCATGCCGAGCCGCTCATTGCCCGTCGGCTGGCAGGCTGTACTTCCACGAGTTCAAGGGCATCGCTGCCAGTCTGTACGAGCGGATGCCCCCGTTCACTTCGCCCGATAACTGTACCTGGTGATGCCGTTGATTCGTTCGCTACGACGGCTGCACTGATGATCCGTAGTGATTGACCACGCCAGAAGGTATACGCACTCGGCCACGGGTCATACGCTCGTGTCATCCGCTCAATGACAATCGCCGGTAACGACCAGTCGATACAACCATCCTCTTTCTTCAGCATTTTGGTCACAGTCGCTCGGCTGTGATCTTGCGGACGCGGTTCAATTTCTCCCCTTGCATAACGTGGCAGGGTCTCTACCAGTAGTTGGGCGCCAATACGGAATAACTCATCGGTTAGTGGGCCGGTACGCGCCGTTGGTGGGAGATCGACCACTGCCTGGGCTAGAATTGGTCCGCTATCCATCCCCGGATCGAGGAGCATAATGGTCACACCGGTAACCGTTTCACCTGCCAGAATTGCACCAGCAACCGGCGTTGGTCCACGGTAGAGCGGTAACAATGAAGGATGGATATTGAGATACCCCAGTGGCGGAATTTGTAACACGGCTCGCCGCAGAATCTCACCATAAGCGGCGACAACGCCAACTTCCGGTTGGAGAGCACTCAGGGCGTCAATGACCACTGGGTCGCGTAGTGTTTCAGGTTGCAGAACGGGCAAATTATGAGCCTGAGCTGCGACTTTTACCGGCGGTGGTGTAAGCCGTCGCTCGCGACCGGCTGGTCGATCAGGTTGGGTGACCACACCAACGATCTCATGGCCGGCTGCGATCAAGGCCTCTAACGCATGCACGGCAAACGATGGACTTCCTAGGAACAAGACACGCATTTCCACACCTCTCTCCTCGCTTACCGTGCGACACGGCAGGCAGCGGAATATAGTATAATAGAGTTTGTCATTATCATCGACAAAAAGATTCTGCTATGCGAGCGGTTTTTTTCAACGGCAACCTCCAATATAGCACCGATTATCCTGAACCTCAACGGCAGCCAGGGGAGGCGCTTATCCGTCCTCATCTAGTTGGAATATGTAATACCGATCTTGAAATCACTCGCGGATACATGAATTTTCATGGCGTTCTCGGTCATGAATTCGTTGGTACCGTTGTTGAGAGTGATAACCCTTACTGGCAAGGACGACGGGTTGTTGGCGAAATTAATGCGGCCTGTCGGCGCTGCCCAACATGTCTGCGCGGTGATGTCAGCCATTGTCCGCATCGTACCACGCTCGGTATCCATCGGCGTGATGGCGCAATGGCTGATTTGTTCACGTTACCCGAATCCTGTCTGCACGAAGTTCCGGCAACTGTCAGTGATGAAGCGGCAGTATTTACCGAACCGCTGGCCGCAGCACTGGAAATTGTCGAGCAGAGTCATATCCGTCCAACCGAACGGGTAGCCGTTATCGGTGATGGGAAGCTCGGCGCTATGATTGTTCAGGTCTTACGCCTTACCGGCTGTGAACTGACACTCGTTGGTCGCCATCCAGAAAGGTGGGAACTGTATCGTCAGCAAGGGGTGCAATGTATCAGCAGTATTGAACTCAAGCAAGATCAGTTTGATGTAGTGATCGATTGCACCGGTCATCCGTCCGGTTTGGCGACTGCTCGTCAGTTGGTGCGTCCACGGGGGCGATTGATTCTGAAAAGTACATTTGCCGCTGAAACGCAGCTTAATCTGAGTATGGTGGTCGTTGATGAAGTGCAACTGATCGGATCTCGTTGTGGCCCCTTCGCTCCAGCATTACGCTTGCTCGAGCGCCAGCTTATTGCTACTACACCGCTCATCAGTGCGCGCTATGCACTTGCCGATAGTTTACAAGCTTTTTCGGCTGCACCCGGTCAACTTAAGGTTTTACTCTGTGTCTGAAGAAAGTCACCTCCCAACAGTACTGATTGCCGACGACGATCCAAATGTTCGTTTTTTGCTCAGTGATACGTTGACGAGAGCCGGTTTTGCAGTGCTAACTGCCGATAACGGCCACTCGTTGATCCAAATCGCGCAAGATCAGTTGCCGGATATTATTCTGGTCGATCTGATGTTGCCTGGCATTGATGGCTATGAAGCAATTCGGCAACTACGTAATGATACGCGCACGGCCCATCTGCCGATTATGATTGTTACAGCACGGACCAATCCTGCCGATGTAGTGATCGGTTTTGATACGGGCGCCGATGATTATGTGACGAAACCATACAACGATGCCGAGTTGATTGCACGCATTCGGTCATTGCTGCGGCGCACGACGAAACGTTCAGTACGCAATCCGCTAACCGGTCTCCCCGGCAATGTGCTTATCGCGGAAGAGATTCGCTATCGCCTCCAGAAAGGTGATGCGTTTACCTTGCTCTACCTTGATGTCAACGAGTTTAAAGCCTTTAACGATGCGTATGGCTTCGCCCGTGGGGATCAGGTTATCCGTCTCATCGCTCAGCTTTGCGAACGGGCACAACAACTGTTTGCCCCTCAATCTATCTTTGTCGGTCATGTGGGCGGCGATGATTTCGTGATCCTCTGTCCAACGGCTCTTGCTGCTAATCTATCGCTATGGCTGGTTACGCAATACGAGCAGGAAGTGTTACCGCTGTACGATGAAGCAGATCGTCAACGTGGTTATCTGATCGGCTATGATCGGGCCGGTAATTTGCATCAGATTCCGATTGGCGCTATGGCAATCGGTGGCGTTTCAAGCCGCCCTGACGTGACGGTTGATGAATTATCGCGCGAAGCGGCAGCGATGAAGCACGAGGCAAAAGCCTTTGCTACTAGCGCGGTGATTATCGATCACGTGCGATTGCGCTAATTGCAATATCTTGCCGCAGAACGAAGATTGGTTGAGGCACGGCAGCGCTGCACCCACACTACCGCACTGCCCCTTCTTCATTGCTTATCAATCCTCACATCAAGAGTTAACGGATCTCAACCAGATTGTGCGCATTCTGATGCGGGAACAGACAATCTGTATCGAAATATCCATTGTTAGGACTACGAAGCACATGGTATAATGCGGGCGGTGTTATTATCGTGAAAGAATCCACAAAATATCAGGTGACTTTATGATGGCCTGGTTTATCTTTTGGGTTACAGCTTTTGTAGCAATCGGCGGGCAGATTCCATTGATTATTGCCGCGTGGCGTCTGTATCGTCAACCGCATCTTGCACCGGCTAACGTACCACGCAGTGATGGCCGGGCTGATCTGGGTTGGACGATCCTGACTGCGCTGGCCACGCTGGCGCTGTTCGTTGCTGCGTATCTGGCATTGCCATAGCCGCTGAGTTGAGCAGAGAGGGTTGTTATGGCGGCGCGTACTGTTGTTCGAGTATTATTGATTGGATGGCTTTTAACACTGGCAACGATCATTTCCGGTGGATTAGTGAGTGTTTCGGGCAGTTCAACGACGTGTCTATCGTGGCCGCTGTGTCTGGAAGAACTGCGTAACGGTCAGAATCCGTTGATCTGGATTTCATTAACTCACCGGGCACTGGTTGCCCTGGCGCTGTTGGCTGTGGTTGCTGGAATGGTTGCTGTCTGGCGTCGGCCAGAAACTACCGGTTTGCCGCGGATATTTGCCTTTGCGGCTGGGTTCCTGTTTATCTTACAGGCGCTAGCCGGCACCTTATTGGTCTGGGGTATACCGGCAATGGTTGCCGATGTCTGGCACTTGAGCGGAGCACTGTTGGCCTTTGGTGCGCAGACGTTGACACTCTTGTTGATTGCTCTTCCAGCTCAATCGCCATCAGAGCGCGTTACCGGGCGTGTCGCTCAGACCCAACGTCGTCTCCGTCGTATGGCGTGGTGGCTAGCGGCGTCTGCCGGGGTAGCTGCACTGGCTATCGGTGCACGTAGTGCCGCACCAACGCTTGAAATGGCAACTGCACTACCGGCAAATAGTGTTGGCGCCATGAGTTTTGTAGCTTTGCTGTCAGTCTGGATGGCGTTCGAGTTGCGCCGTCGTCTACAACCGGTTGCGCAGCCGGTGGCATTGGCGATAGCGGTGCCACGCTATAGCCTCCTCTTGCCGGGATTGGCACTGCTGGCGCTGGTGGGATTATTTATCACGCCAACTGGTCATCTGCTAAGCTTGATCGCAGGAACTATCCTTTGGGCCGGTACATTGGCGATAGCTGTTGCTCTGCAACGGATACCGTTTCACGTTGTATCAACCCAGGGGGTTGCCCGTCCAGCTCCTGCCTGGCGGTCAGTCATCGCCGATTACATTAGCCTGACGAAGCCGAAGGTAATCTCTCTGCTGCTGGTTACCACGCTGACGACGATGTTTATCACCGAAGCCGGAATACCTTCGTGGTGGCTGGTGTTGTGGACAATGATCGGTGGTTATCTGGCCGCCGGTGGCGCCGGCGCTATAAACTGCGCGTTTGACAGTGACATTGACGTCAATATGGGCCGTACCAGCCGTCGCCCGGTGCCGAGTGGTCGTATTTCACCCCGAGCAGCATTTATCTTTGGGGCGGTTCTGAGCATATTGTCGATTATTGTGCTCTGGGTCTTCACGACGCCATTGGCCGCCTTCTTCGCTTTCCTGGGTATTGTCTACTACGCCTACTTCTATACCGGCTGGCTCAAGCGAACCACCTGGCAGAACATTATCATCGGTGGTGGCGCCGGTGCGATCCCGCCGCTCGTTGGTTGGACAGCGGTGACCGGCTCGGTGAGCCTGATGGCAGTAGTGTTGTTTGCGATTATTTTCTACTGGACACCGCCACACTTTTGGGCGTTAGCCCTCGTGAAGCAGAAGGATTATGCCCGCGCTGGGGTACCGATGTTGCCGGTTGTAGCCGGTGAAGCAGAAACACGCTGGCAGATTCTGGTCTATTCGGCGATTATGATGGCGGTGTCGCTGCTACCGGTGGCTATTGGTGCGATGAGCTGGATCTACTTGCTCGGGGCGGTGCTGCTCGGTCTCCGCTTTATGCGCGATGCCTGGGCGGTCTGGCGTGTCGGTGATCAGGCCGCAATTTGGGGTCTGTACAAGTATTCCTTGCTGTACCTGGCACTTCTCTTCGCAGTGATGGTTGCCGACCGGTTGATCATTGGGTAGATTTGGCGAAAGACCGGTAAACTGTGTGCTGCGACAGGAGATGTAGCATGCGGATGTACCTGATCGCCGACAGTGACTTTTAAAAGATGTGGCGCGTTTGACTCGCATCGGATCGAACTTTGCTGATCTGGTTGCCCCTTCCTCTTCCAATTGGGAGCGGAAGGAGGTTTTCCCTACAAATTACGTTCAGTCACCAAATCATAGAGGAGTGGCGCGCCGCCACTCCTCTCGATGTGATACGTCGGTATCAGTCTGGTCATGAGTCACATTACGTTATCAAAGGGTTTCATCCGTTGTGACGTGACAACAAGTCTTTCGGATAGGCTCTCAATTCACTATCAAATTAAACAGGTAGCCAACAACGACAATTCCGGTCGTCACCGTTCCGATAAAAATTGCGATTAAACGTGGTTTGAGGACACGACGCAGGATGATCATTTCGGGTAGACTGAGTGCCACCACTGCCATCATGAAAGCCAGCACCGTTCCGAGAGCTGCTCCTTTTGCCATCAAGGCCTGTACTACCGGGATGATCCCAGCAGCGTTAGAATAGAGCGGTACGCCGAGGATGACCGCTGCCGGTACTGACCACCAAGCTTCTCGTCCCAATATACCGGCCAGGGCATCTTCTGGTACGTAGCCATGAATGCCAGCGCCGACGGCAATCCCAATAACAACGTAGAGCCATACCTTCCCAACGATCTCGCGCGTGTTTTCCCAGGCTATTGTAAAGCGTTGTTTCCAGGTGAGACGGGTCAATACAGTTGCACCGTCACCTCCCTTAATCTGCCAGACAAAGTCTTCCACGTAACGTTCGAGGTGTAAACGTCCGATGATCATCCCCGCCAGTATCGCGATACTCATCCCAGCAATCAGGTAGAGTAAAGCTATCTGCCAGCCAAACATTCCAAAGAGCATCACCAGTGCTACTTCGTTCACCATCGGCGCCGCGATGAGAAACGAGAAGGTCACACCCAACGGAATGCCTGCTTCAACAAAGCCGATAAAGAGCGGTACCGCTGAGCACGAGCAAAATGGGGTCAGGACACCGAGTCCGGCTGCCAGGATGTTGCCGATACCTTCTCGTTTGCCACCCAATAGTTCACGGGTGCGTTCTGGGCTAAAGAATGAGCGAATGGTACTGATCAGAAAGATCATTCCGCTTAGCAGTAACAGAATTTTCGGTACATCGTAGAGAAAGAATGCGACCGCTTCGCCGAGATGTGAGCCTTTCTGAAGGCCCAGCACACGAAACGTTATTACCTGCGCCAGCGGCTGCACCAGGTTGTACGCGATGAGCCAAATGATGCTGGCGCCAATAACCAGTGCCCAGACACGCCACGTTCGTTGCTGGCGGCCGGTTGAGGGTACAGTTTGTTCCATAATGCTCCTCCTTATATATGCAATTTTTTGAATGTGTTGCCGGTAAGAAGAGCGGGTTACTTTTTGCCCGCTCTCGTTGCCAGGATACGGTTACCTCAACCAGCCGGCAATTTCCTCTTCTGAGGGGATACGGCCAGAAGCAACCAGCACATCGTTTACGACCAGGCCTGGTGTTCGCAGTACATTCCAACGCATGATTTGCGCGTAGTCAGTAACCTTTTCAATCTCGGCTTCCACCTGAAAGCGCTGCACAATGTTACGGACACGCTCTTCCAGCTTACGACAGTTCGGACAACCCGGTCCCAGGATTTTGACATTGATCATAGCGTGCTTTTCCTCTTGTTCGTGAGATAGTTGTACAACGTGGACACGAGCATAAAGCGGTAATAGTCTCTGCTGGCGTATCTCCTCCAACTATCGTCTGAGCCAGATCGAGTATGGACAGAATCTCCGGTTGGGTTATACGGTAGTAGATATTCGGACCATCACGACGATCGGCGATCAACCCGCTCTTACGGAGTACGGCCAGTTGTTGCGAGACATACGCCTGCCGGAGACCTAATACAGCTTCAACATGACAAACACAAGCCTCGCCCTCGCGTAGAATATCGAGGATTTTGATTCTGATTGGGTGCATGAGGGCCTTGAAAAGGCGTGCCTGTTTGGTCACAGTTGTGTTTGTCATAGCTGACATTATATTCAATTTTTTGAATGTGTGAGTTAAGAGATCACAACCTTAGCCTTCCTTCTGCATACCGACAACGAGCCGGCAACGGATGTGGGGCCTGGGGGAGTTGATGGCGTGCTAATACGATAAATGACGGGTTTCAGTCGTACACGGTAGGATGCAGGCTAGCGGCTCGCGCACCCAGGAAACCCGTGCAGGTCGGGCGTCGTCATCAACGAGTGCATGGCGTTTGTCGGTGTCACTCCGTTTTTGAACCGTTCGGTCATCGCATGGAACCCGAAGTAGAAAACGTTGAGAAACTCTGATATGCTATAGTTGAATTCACTGCAAAAAGGTGACCTTCTCACCACAGAGACCACGGAGACCACAGAGATTAAAGATAATTTTATCGTTCATTGAACATAGGGTTGTGAAATTTTTCTTCCATGCACCCAATGGCCAAAAATTATCCTTTTATTCATAAACCTTACACGCTCTGCGTGCTCTGTGTGCTCCGTGGTGAGTTTTTGCAGTGGTCTCATAGTTACTTTACAACTCTATATCTCCTTCGAGGTGTGTCATGATGCGAATTGGTGAGCTTGCTCGTCAAACTGGTGTACCGGATAAGACCATTCGCTATTATGAACAGGTTGGTCTACTCCCCCCACCGCAGCGGATGGAAAACAATTATCGGCTCTACGCACCGGAGATTGTTGATCGACTGCGCTTCATTGTAAGCGCCCGACGCCTCGGTCTCTCGTTACGTGAAATTGCAGCAATCCTCGCGCTTAATGATCGTGGCGAGGTTCCTTGTGGTGAGATGCTGGCAACCCTCGATCACCAGATTGCTGCTGTTGAGCATCGTATCACCGAACTTCAGACCTTGCGGGCACAGCTTATCGAACTTCGTCGGCGTGGTCAGGATGTAGCTATACCGTGGACAGACTGTATCTGTGCCGCAGTACGTGATTGGACTGCGCAAGAGACAACGTGACGTCGAGCGCGGTGTTTCAGTAATCACGCACCATAAGATGACTGTTTCCCCGATTATAGATACTATATCTCAACTTACTCCGTAATAGTGCTACCGGTTCTCTTCTCTGCTGATGACCTGATGACCTACTCTGTAACCTTCCACGTGCCGGTGACAATGCGGGTTGGTCTTGGCAGGCGCAGCGAGATCAAACCGGCCAGCAACAAAAATCCGGTCGAAGCCCACAGACAGGCCACCAATCCATCGTACAGGCCCTGTTGCATGCCCCATTGGTACAACGCACCTGATAAGACCGTGCCGGTCAATCGCCCCATAGCATTCGCCATATAGTAGAAACCGACGTTCATCGCTACTTTAGCGTCGTCGGCATAAGCCAGAATCAGGTAGCTATGTACGGCCGAGTTGAGAGCAAAAACCACACCAAAAGCCAGTAATCCACCGACAACCGCTACCGTTGGTACCAGACCGGCGCGCAGCGCCAGCGCAATTGCTGTTGGAAACGCTGCCAGGGCGAACGCAAGCCACATCGCAGTACGACCGTCGGGGGCGTGTGCTTCGGCAACCCGCCGTCGGATCAATGTTGGTGTTGCTGCCTGCACAAAACCATAGCCAATTGTCCACGCTGCCATAAAGCCGCCAGCCAGCCAGAAATCCCACCCTAGAACGGTAATGAAGAACACGGGAAGGCCAACGACAAACCAGACATCGCGTGCTCCAAACAGAAAGATGCGTGCCGCTGCGAGCAGGTTAACGGCCTGATTTGGCGAAAAGATTTGCTTGAATTTGGCCTTTTTGTCGGCTTTACCCAGATCGCCGCTGATGGTGCTGACGGCGCCGATCAATGCGCTAAGCACCAGTGTGGCCAGGATGATCAGTGCTGTTTGGAAGCCAAACAGACTAAGTAATACAGCCCCTACAAAGAAGCCCAATCCCTTAATCGCGTTCTTCGAGCCGGTGAGAATACTGACCCAACGGTACAGTTGACCTTCGCTGCTCCCTGCCACCAGCTTGACCGCACTCTTCGACGACATTTTCGTCAGGTCTTTGGCGATCCCTGACAATGCCTGTGCTGCCATGACGTAGGGAACTACCAGCAAAGAAGGTGGTGCAAAGGCAAGCATACTGAGGGCAATGAGTTGTGTGATCAAGCCGGCGAAGAGGGTTGTCTTGAGGCCAAAACGGGCACCGAGGTAACCGCCAAACAGGTTGGTAAGAATCCCAAAAACTTCGTAAAACAGAAAGAGTGAGGCAACGGCAAATGGCGAGTAACCAAGTTGCGCAAAGTAGAACAAGACCAGCATCCGGATCGCGCCATCGGTGAGCGTATCGGCCCAGTAAGCCAGGGTTACCAGGGTGTAATTACGGCGGTCAGCCTGGCGTTGTGCCAGCGCAGCCGATGTTTCATGCGTTGAAGGTGCTGTATTCATAAGAGTTGTGCTACCTTTCGCGCTAATTCGACATACCGGTTCGCGTAACCCCATTCATTGTCGTACCACGCATATATCTTGACCTGCGTGTCGTTGGTGACCATCGTGCACAACGAATCGACAATCGCCGAATGGGGATTACCGAGAAAATCAATTGAGACGAGGGGACGTGTTTCATACGCAAGTATCCCCCGCAGAGAGCTTTCGGCTGCCGTTCGCAACAGTTCGTTCACTTCAGTTACCGTCGTTGGTCGGCGTACCTCAAAAACACAGTCGGTCAGCGAGGCGTTGAGCAGCGGAACACGTACTGCCTGGCCGTCAAGTTTCCCCTGCAATTCGGGGAAGATCATCCCAATCGCGGTAGCTGAGCCAGTGGTTGTGGGTATGAGAGACAGGCTGGCTGCCCGGGCGCGCCGTAAATCCTTTGCCGGACGATCATGCACGCTTTGGGTGTTGGTTGAACTGTGAATGGTAGTAATCATGCCATGGGAAATACCGATACTTTCATGGATAACCTTCACAATCGGGGCCAGACAGTTGGTTGTGCACGAGGCTGCGGTCAGCAGATGATGTCGGGCCGGTTCGTACCAGTGATCGTTGACACCCATCACGATATTCAGTGCGTCACCCTTCACCGGCGCCGCAACGATTACTTTTTTCACGCCAGCGGTGAAGTAGCTTGCTAGTTGGGCGACTGTGCGGAACTTGCCCGTTGCTTCGAGTACGATGTCAACCCCCATCGTCGCCCACGGAACGGCGCCGGGGTCTTTTTCTTGACTGTAGCTAATTTCCTTGCCGTCAATGGATAACCGATCACCTTCATGCTGCACATCGTGCGGCCAACGCCCCTGTGTGGAATCGAAACTAAGTAGGTGGGCCGCCGTTGCTGCATCGCCACCAATCTCATTGATATGTACAAATTCCAGCTCTGGCCATCCCCACGCCGCGCGGAGGGCGAGCCGTCCGATCCGTCCAAAGCCGTTGATCCCTACCCGTGCGACCATACGTTTGCCTCCCAAATTATATCATTCGAGATTGATATAATTGTACTCGATTGTTGGGCATTCTACAAGCTGGTGTAAGGTAATAAAAAAGGAAAGCGGATGGGTTCTCAACCGACCGCCGCTGATGTCTGAGTACGCCGGCGGCTGCCAGCCGGTTGAGCATCGTCTCCACCACGGGCCGGAGACTCACGTTTCCTGCGCAACGACACCGGTTGGTAAGCAGCGGGGGGTTTGAATATCATCCAAGACCGACAATGTTGAAAACCTGGGCTAGAGCCGGTCATTCTCACAAAAAAGGGTTCACTATGCTATAATTGCAGACAATCATACGTTCTATATGGTAGTATGACCATGAGCGATCTGATCAGTATAAAGGGCAGCCGCGATGGGCTACGGCTTCGCTTAGATGCCAACGCTGCATGGTCGGAACTGTTGAGCCGACTCGATCATCACTTGGGCGAACGACGTAGTTTCTTTCACGGTGCCAGTGTTGTGATCGATCTAGGTGATCGTGAAGTCTCATCGGCCCAATTAGCCGAGATGCTGGCCCTGATTCGGCAGCATGGAGTACAGGCTACAGCCATTGACTCATCAGAGCGGGCTACCCGTATGGCGGCACGAGCAGTTGGGCTAGCCACCCGTCCGGTAGCGCGTTACTCTGAACCGACACCCATGCCCGACGCAGAGGCGCTCCTCGTGATGCGTACATTGCGGTCAGGGCAGGTCTTGCGTCACACCGGGCACATTACGCTGATCGGTGATGTGAATCCAGGCGCCGAGATCATCGCCGGTGGGAGCGTTGTCGTTTGGGGGCGATTACGCGGTTTGGTGCACGCCGGGGCATTAGGCGATAGCAGTGCGATCATCTGTGCGCTCGAGTTACGTCCGACGCAATTGCGCATTGCCGATCTGATCGCACGCCCACCGGATCAGCATCCGATCAATCGACCTGAGTTTGCACGTGTTGTTGCCGGTGAGATAATTGTTGATGGATGGGAAACGTTTAAGCGTTAGTGGGGTTATAATGGGGCGAGTCATTACCGTTACATCGGGGAAAGGGGGCGTTGGTAAGACGACAACCACCGCTAACCTGGGAACAGCGCTGGCGATGCGTGGCGCACGGGTCGCTGTGGTTGATGCCGATATTGGCTTGCGCAACCTCGATGTGGTCATGGGGCTTGAAAACCGCATTGTGTACGATTTGGTGGATGTCGTGGAAGGCCGTGCCCGCTTGCGGCAGGCCTTGATTAAGGATAAGCGCTTGCCAGAGCTGTGTCTGCTCCCGGCTGCCCAAACACGCGATAAAGATGCGGTGAATGCGCAGCAGATGATCGATCTGACACAACAATTGCGGGCTGAGTTTGATTATGTGTTGATCGACAGTCCTGCCGGTATCGAAGCTGGTTTTCGCAATGCGATAGCCGGCGCTGATGAGGTGATCATCGTAACGACGCCGGAAGTGTCAGCGGTGCGTGATGCTGATCGGATCGTTGGCTTAATCGAAGCGGCAGAGAAGGGGCCAGCCTCGCTGATTATCAACCGTATTAAGCCGCGTCTAGTGAGCCGTGGGGAGATGCTGTCGGTAGAAGATGTGCTTGAATTGCTGGCCATTTCGCTACTCGGCATCGTGCCCGAAGACGAGACGATTGTGATTGCTACCAATCGGGGTGAAGCGGCTGTCTATGATCCGAATTCCTTGGCCGGTCGTGCGTATATCAATATTGCGCAGCGATTGGCAGGCGAAGATGTACCGGTGATGGCAATCCCTGATCAGCAAGGCGTGCTTGACCGCTTGCTCAGTCTGTTTGGGCGGCGACGGACATAGACGAAAGGAGTGCCTGTGTCGTTTTTCAATGGCCTCTTCGGTCGGAAACGCGACTCAAGTGCCGAACTGGCCAAGCAACGGCTGTTAACGGTGCTGATCGACGACCGTTATAAACTAACACCAGAAATGATGGCCCAACTAAAGGCCGATCTTGCCGAGGTGCTTCAGCGCTACCTTCCGGCCATTGATGCCGAGCAAATCGAAGTAACGCTCAGTCGGGGTGAGGCACACGATTTGCTAAAAGCTGATGTGCCACTACGACGGGCAGCAGAACCGCCGTCGAAGCGGTAGCTCCGCCATTCGCAGTTGCCGCTATAATGAAGGGCGACCGAATCACAACCCCATGTGATTTGGCGCCCGTTTCAACGTTGGTGGTGGTAAGGAAAAAAGCCATGGAGAGTAGTGATCGGCCTATTCGGTTTTCATATCAGGCCAGGTGGATCGTTAGTGGTCTGGTAATAGTGTTGACGATCTGGTTTTTGTTTGCGGTGACGCATATTTTGCCGCCGTTTATTGCGGCTATTATTACCGCTTACCTGTTTAACCCTTTGATCGGTTGGTTGCACCGTCGTACCCATGTTGGTCGGGCGGTATGGATTGTCATACTCTACATTGTCGCCTTTATTGTACTATACAGTCTTTTTACCGCTCTTTGGCCGCGAATTGTCCAACAAAGTCGGGATTTAGCTGCGAATGCGCCAATCATTATCCGTGAGTTAACTATCTTTTTTGCGCAAAACCAGACAATCGAAGTTGGGGATTTTGTTATTAGCCTTGCCCCTCTTGAGGAGCAAGTGATTGGGCTGATTCGTGATGTGGCCGGTTGGCTCAGTGGTAATGTACCAAAGATCGTATTCTCAGCCCTCGAAAGCGTGATCTATCTCTTAGTCTATTTGATAATCACTTTTTATCTGCTCTTACAGGCGCCGCAGTTGAAAGCCTGGACCTATCATCTCATACCGGCTCCATACCGACGTGAGATCGGTCACCTCGGTTCACAGATTGATCAGGTATTCAGTGCGTATATTCGCGGTCAATTGATCCTGATCGTGATTATGTCGGTGTTGCTCTACATCCCGCTTTCCATTTTGAAAGTGCCTTATGCGCTGGTTATTGCAGTAACCTCCGGCGTGCTCGAAATTTTACCAATTATTGGTCCATGGTCGGCTGCCGGCATTGCGATGACGGTAGCGCTTTTTCAGCCGGTGACGCCGTTTGGTCTCTCTAATGTAGCGGTGGCAATATTACTGGGGATCATCTACTTTGTGTTGCGCCAGATTGAAGACCATTTTGTTATTCCCAATGTGATGGGGCCGCTGGTACGGTTGCATCCGGGTGTGGTCATCTTTGCAATTCTGGCCGGTGGCGCACTAGCAGGCGCTTTCGGTCTCTTTATCTCAATCCCCATTGCAGCCGTGATCCGGATTGTACTCAGTTATCTCTACCGTAAGTTGACCGATCAGCCCGAAATGCCATCTGATACCGACCAACCGCAAGTCGATGCTACTACCGAGACGGTGACCGGTGAGATGGCGCTCGGTTCACAAGGATAGTTATGAAATATTGTTCGCTTGATACGAATGCCGGTACGCTCTACCTCTACTTTACCGATCTTGAGGAAGGTCAGGCGACGGCAACAATGGAATATCCGGTAAGCCTGCTCCTCGATGCGCAAGGGGCCATCTTCGGTTGTCGGGTTGATCTTGATGATGAGGTAATTCTCAGTCAACTGGAATTGATCCTCGACGCGCCGTACAATTGGCTCGACGGCGAATACGGTCATCTTTATATTCGCCTGGCTGATGAAGACCCGGCTGAAGTGATTCCACTCAGCGAGACGGCGATCCTCGATCTCGATGATGATGATCTGGTACTGGGGATCGAGCTAGCGCTACCTCCAGAGTGGCGTACTCCCGAACGGTTACAGCGTCTGATGCCGCTTATGGTGTCATTCGACGATGAACCGGTTGCCGGTGAAGGACCGGTGGTGTTGACGCCACCACCGAATGCGATCGCTGTTGAACCATCGACCGCATCTGATTCAACCACAGGGGAGAGCATCCCGTTAGATCGGTGGCGTGTGGGGTTCGTTGCGCTGGTAGGAAAGCCGAATGTTGGCAAGAGCACTTTGCTCAATGCGTTGTTGGGTGAAAAAGTGGCGATCGTATCGCCTCGGCCGCAGACAACTCGAGTGCCGGTGCGCGGAATCCTCTCGCGACCGGGTGAGCAGATCATTTTCATCGACACACCCGGTATTCACCAGCCTAATCATCGGTTGGGGCAGTTGATGGTTGAACTGGCCGAACGTACTCTGCCCAACGCCGATGTCATCTGCTTTATGGTCGATATAAGTCAGCCACCTACTCGCCTGGATCGCATGATTGCGCAACAGGTACAGCGTGCGCGTGGTCATAAGTTGTTGGTCTTAAACAAGGTAGACAAGAAACCAAAGCGTCCTGGCGAGAGTTACCTCGCTGCCTATCGCGAATTGGGACCGTGGGAGATGGAGATTGCGATCTCCGCTCAGCGCCAATTGGGTTTGGCTGCGTTACTTACCGAAATTAGTGCGCGCTTACCAGAGGGACCACCGCTCTATCCGCTCGATCAGATTACCGATCAGAGCGAGCAACAACTGGCAGCCGAATTTGTGCGCGAAAAAGCCCTCTTTTACCTGCAACAAGAGGTACCCCACGCGATTGCCGTTGAAGTAGAAGAGTGGCAGGAAAAAGAGAAGATTACGTACATCCGTATGACGATCAATGTCGAAAAAGAGAGTCAAAAAGGTATCTTGATCGGCGCCGGTGGGAGTATGCTGAAGAAGATCGGCAGTGCGGCCCGCGCTTCAATTGAGCGGATGCTAGGCCGTCCGGTGTATCTTGATCTGTGGGTGAAGGTACGTCCTGATTGGCGAGATGATCCGAGTGCGCTCAGTTGGTTGGGGTATCGGGCAAAGAATTTTCTTTAGTTGCAACTTCCCCGCCGCTGCTTGCGTATTATTCGATAGATCATCACGTGCCCAGGGCTAGAAAGGGCTCTCTATTGGTGGCAGATGAACGTATCATGACTTGCCACCGATAATCGGGCAGGATGAGTATTCATCTTCCTTTCTAGCCGAATGTGGTGTGGTGACCAACGAAATGATACAGTTGCTCTGCATAAGGTTGAGGGAAACGTGCAACGCTCGCCAATCTCTACAACAGGAAACACTATGGCTGAGTTAACCGAGATCCTCTGCCCGATTTGTCATAGGCCGAATTTACGGCGAGCGAAATTTTGTCAGCATTGCGGTCATGACGTTGTGCTGAATAACGATCAGCCGAGTGATGATCGTCGTTACGTCATTACGCGGATCATCAAACGCGGTGGTCAGGGTGCGGTGTATGAAGGGATCGATCAGCACGGTCGAGTATATGCGATCAAAGAAATGCTTGACCGTTTCGCCGATCCGAAAGAGCGGGCCGAGGCGGTTGCGCGTTTTAACGCCGAAGCCGAGCTGTTACAACAATTGCGCCACCCGCGTATTCCACGTGTTTACAGTCACTTCACCGACGAAGGCCGGCATTACCTGACCATGGATTTTATTCGTGGTGAGGACCTCGAACAAATCCTCGAACGAGAGGGGCGAATTGACGAGCAGCGGGTCTTGCGCTGGGCTGATGAGATTTGCGATGTGCTCAGTTATCTGCACGGGAAGGGCTTTATCTATCGCGATATGAAGCCTTCTAACGTGATGATTGAGCCAAGCGGCGATGTGAAGTTAATCGACTTTGGCATCGCAAAACTCTTTAAGCCCACCGAGCGCGGGACGCAAATCGGGACACCGGGCTATGCTCCACCCGAACAGTATCAGGGTCTGGCCACCCCACAATCTGATGTCTATGCGTTAGCGGCCACGTTGCACCACCTGCTTACAGGGCGTGATCCAACCCAAGAGTTACCGTTTTCGTTTCCACCGGCCCGGACACTGGTTCCAACCATCTCGGAACGAACGAGTGCTGCGTTAGAACGGGCACTACAGAAGGCGCCCACCGATCGCTTTGCTACGATGGATGAGTTTCGAGCAGCACTGATCCCCTCTACGAAACCACAACCGGTACAGGTGCGCGTTGTCCCCAAACCGGCACCGGCTGCATCAGCCGCTCGTCCGGCAGTCTCTCCATCGCAAGCTGCACCGGCGACAACAGTCTCTCCTGCTATACCTCAATCACCACCAGCATCGGCAAGCGGCACGACAATTCAATCGCCGAAGGTACCACCGCGTCGATCACCGGCACGGTTTATCGGTTGGTTTTTCGTGCTAGGGTTGATTGGGTTGATCCTGTTGGCTACATTTGCGACGGTGACCCGGCCAGATTTGCTCACACCAATCATCGATCTGGTATCAGGTGACAATGCCAATTCGGGCGTCGGTGAACCCCTTCAAGTTACGTATGAGCTAGAGATAACCGTTCCGTCTAATGCTACTGACGAAGAAATTCTTGCCGCTTTCCGAGAGGCTTTTCGTGCACGAGTTCAGCAAGAGTACAGTGGACGGGCGCAGATCAACCAAAATATCCCCATTAGCTACTTTGGAAAACCAGAGCAGATAGAAGAGAGTAATGACCAGATTACCTATCGAGCACGTTTGATCGGTACAATCTGGGTCAGGAAGTGAGGATTAGCGAGGCTGTGTCTTGTGGTTGTTTCTGCGCTAACTTCCCCCTTCGTTCTGAACTGGGTATGCTGTCGCCAGCGAAGACTGGTCAATGTTCCCAGCCGACTCAGCAGCAATGAGAAGCGGCCAGAATGAATTGTTTGCCCTTTCTCTCCGTATGTGGGTTGGAGGGGGACAAGGTGATGAGCTAGCCACATCCTCACCTGGCGGGGGGAAGTGAGGAGGTAGTCAGCCGTACTGCTAACCGCGCTCTAAAAATGATAGGGGCGCACCGCGGTACGCCCCTTCTTCATGCACATTGTTGAACGACTACTCTTCAAGCGTTGAAATATCACCTTCAGGCAGACCCAACGCACGTGCTCGCAAGACACGGCGCATAATCTTACCCGACCGAGTCTTCGGTAGTGAAGTTACAAACGTGATCGAGTCAGGCCGGGCGATGGGGCCTAATTCGTGCCCAACGTGTGCACGCAGCTTTTCTTCCAGATCGTGGCTCGGCTCGTAACCGGCACGCAGGATGACGAATGCGTGTATCGCGTTGCCCTTTACCTCGTGGGGCAGACCAATGGCCGCAGCCTCGGCCACTGCCGGGTGGCTGACCAATGCACTTTCAACTTCGGCAGTACCGAGTCGGTAGCCCGATACTTTAATGACGTCGTCAAGCCGACCGATGACCCAGACGTAGCCATCTTTATCTTTGCGTGCACTATCGCCTGCGGCGTAATACGGCGGCACCTTTTGCCAGTACCCTTCGACGTAGCGCTGCGGATCGTTGAGGATAGTGCGCATCATACCAGGCCATGGACTCTTGATAACGAGCAGGCCATCTTCATCTGGCGCGCATGGTGTGCCATCTTCGTGCACGACATCCACTTCAATCCCAAGGAATGGCCGTGTCGCCGAGCCTGGTTTCAGCGGTACCACTGGTGTTGGCGTAATCATGAAATGTCCAGTCTCGGTTTGCCACCAGGTATCCATGATTGGGCAGCGGTTGTGACCAATCTTCTCGTAGAACCACTTCCACGCTTCGGGGTTAATTGGTTCACCAACCGAACCGAGCAGGCGGAGCGTACTCAAGTTGTGGCGAGACGGCCAGAGTTCGCCAAACCGCATCAGACCACGAATTGCAGTGGGTGCGGTGTAAAGAATAGTAATACCGTGCTTATCAACCATGCTCCACCAGCGGTCGGGATAGGGATAGTTCGGCGCGCCCTCGTACATAAATGAGGTTGCACCGCAAATCAATGGCGCGTACACGATAAACGAGTGACCGGTAATCCATCCGGGGTCAGCAGCACACCAGTACCGATCTTCATCCTTGATGTCGAAGACGAACTTCAGGGTCGTGTACGTCCCAACCATGTAACCGCCGTGCGTATGGACGACCCCTTTAGGCTTGCCCGTCGTTCCTGACGTATAAAGGATAAAGAGCATATCCTCAGCGTCCATCTCCTCGGTTGGGCAATGACCGTTCGCGATTGGCAGGCCGAGCAGATCATGCATCCAGAAGTCACGTCCCTGCTCCATGGGTGCGCCGTGGTTTGTGTGCCGGAAGACAAGGCAGGTTTGTACGGTGGGGGTACGCGACAGCGCCTCGTTGACGATCTTCTTCAGCTCAACGATCTTGCCGCGCATGTAACCACCGTCGGCGGTAATCAGGACCTTGCTTTTAGCGTCAGCCAGGCGGTCGGCCAGCGCCGCTTCTGAGAACCCACCGTAGACCACACTGTGAGCAGCGCCAATCTTGGCGCAGGCCAGCATGCTAAACATCAACTCTGGGATGCGGGGCATGTAGATGGTTACAATATCACCCTTCTTGACCCCCATGCTCTTCAAGACGTTAGCAATCCGCGATACTTCATAATTGAGCTGGTAGTAAGAGTAGGTGCGCTGACTCCCGTCTTCGCCCTCCCAAATCAGGGCCAGCTTGTTCTTGCGCCACGTCTTGAGGTGGCGGTCAATGGCATTGGCGACGATATTGGTTTTACCGCCGACAAACCATTTGTAGAAAGGTTTGTTACTGTCGTCGATCACCTTTTCCCAGGGTTGATACCACTCCAGTTCACCAGCCATATCGGCCCAAAACTCTTCGCGGTGGGTGATCGTCCATTGGTAGAGTTCGTCGTAGGAGTTGAAGCCTTTTTTGCGGGCATAAGCCATTACATTCGATTGCTCAACCAGCGCCGGGTCAGGGTAATACATTTCACTTGTGTCGGGCAGCGCCACTTCGCGAGTCTCGGTCATGAGTCGAACCTCCTTGTTACGTGTTTGCACGGCAGTCTACATATCATTGTGGATATGCCGATTATAGGCGGTGCCGCGTACTCGTGTCAACCAGTCTCCTGTGGATATTTTCACGATAGCGAATGATTGTGATCGGAGATTAAAGATACGGTAAAGTTTTGCCAAATCATTCATGCCCTCACCTTCCCTCCCTGACCCCCTTTCTCTTCCACAAGAGGAGAGGAAGGGGGGACGAGCGGAGCGGGGGCGATCCTGCGCCTGTCACCGATACCGCGTTTACACACCCCTCTCCCGCAGTGCGGGAGAGGGGCTGGGGGTGAGGGTGCCCGCAGTGCGGGTGGCCCCTCACCTTCCCTCCCTGACCCCCTTTCTCTTCCACAAGAGGAGAGGAAGGGGGGACGAGCGGAGCGGGGGCGATCCTGCGCCTGTCACCGATACCGCGTTTACACACCCCTCTCCCGCAGTGCGG
>Ga0272446_1000266_pt1 | contig 83524 bp, 73 predicted proteins | sample YNPCB0061_FD_194587 | JGI IMG/M metagenome (GOLD analysis project Ga0272446, IMG submission 194587) | Hot spring microbial mat communities from Yellowstone National Park, WY, United States - YNP-CB-006-1 | ecosystem: Environmental > Aquatic > Thermal springs > Hot (42-90C) > Sediment | place... | reverse complement strand
GGGATCGACGACCAGCTGCGAGGTCGCGATCTCCCCCAGCGCGAGCTCGAGCTTGCGCGACAGCTCCTCGGGCGGGAGCCACGTCCCGAGCGGCGGCAGCTCGAACAGCGCCACCGCCCGCACGCGCGCGTCCCCGGGCAGCTCGTCGTAGGGCGGCGCCACCGCCAGCGCCGGGTGCTCGACGGGGCGCTCGGTCGGCGGCAGGAGCAACCGCGCCTCGGCGAAGCGCCCCGGCACCGCGCGCCCCATCGCCACCGTCTGCTGATAGGCCTCCTCGATGAGCCAGCGCGCGTGCACCGACGGCAGCTCGTACACGAGCTGCGTCTCGGGCGCCCCGACCACGACGCCGCGCCACTGCTTGCGCGTCGCCTCCGACACCTCGTAGCCGATGAGCCCGTGCGTCTCCGACAGCGTCGCCGAGTGCACCTCCACCGTCGCGCGATCGGGCCCCAGCTGCGCGAACAGCACGCGCCGCTCGCCGAGCTGATCGAAGGTCGTCGCCAGCGACGGGAGCGCCTCCTCCTCGGCGTACGGCCCGCGCAGCTGGAAGGTGCGCGGCGCCGGCGCGGGCGCGCTCACCCCGCGCGTGCGCAGGACGTGGAGCGCGCGGCGCGCCGCCTTGGCGAGCGGCTTGCCGACGCCGGGCCCCTCACCGAGACGCGCCAGACGCCCCGCGTCGCCGCGCGCGAGCAGCACGTCGACGAGCCGCTGCCCCTCGGCCTCCGACAGCGCCGAGGGCAGGAGCGCGGCGTCCTCGTCGACGAACGCGCGCGCGGCAGGAGGCAGGGACGCCAGATCGTCGGACACGGCCATGCTCGGCATTCTATGCGGCCACGCCGTGGTGGCAACGCGCGCGCCGGCGCATTACGCTCCCCTCTCATGATGGCCTCGACTCGCACGGCGCTCCTCCTCGTCGCTGCGGCAGCGACGGCGGGCTGCGGGATCAGCTACCCGACCGACGCGCGCTGGCCGGATCGGCCGATGCCGGGCTACGCCAAGAGCGAGCGCTTCGCCCTCACGGTGAACCTCGCCGACGCGCTGGCCTTCGTCTCCGCCGACCCGCTCGCGCCCGCGCTCTTCGGCGAGCAGCCGGTGGGCGAGATCCCCGTCGAGCTCGAGGGGCCACACCACGTGGCCGCCTCGCCCGACGGGCGCTGGCTGTACATGAACCTCTCGAACTACGTCCCCGGCACCGGCTCGGGCCCGCACGGCGCGCACGGCACCGGTACCGTCCCCGGGTCGCTGCTCAAGCTCGACGCGCGCAACGGCGCCAAGATCGGCGAGGTCCTCGTCGACCGCAGCCCCGGCGACGTCATCGTCTCCGCCGACGGTGCGACCGCCTATGTGAGCCACTACGATCTCCTCCGCCTCCAGGGGCAGCTCGCGCGCAGCGAGCCCGTCGAGAGCGGCTGGAGCACCGTCGCCATCGTCGACACCGAGAACATGCGCCGCCTGGCCAACGTGCCGGTCTGCGCCACCGCCCACGGCCTGGCGCTCTCCGCCGACGGCGCGACGCTCTACGTGACCTGCGCGCAGTCGGACGAGCTCGTCCTCCTCGACGTGCGCGATCGCGAGCGGCCGGCCATCGCCAAGCGCCTCAGCGTCGGGCCGCTCCCCGGTCCGCTGGGGCAGCCGGCCTACTCGCCCTACGCCGTCAGCGTCTCGCCGAAGGACGGCAGCGTGTGGGTGAGCAACAACAACTCCGGCGACGTGCGCGTCTTCGATCCGGCGCGCGGCGAGATGGATCCGGCGCGCGTCTACCCGCTCGGCGGCGTGGCGATGTTCGGCGCCTTCTCGCCCGACGGCAGCACCTTCTTCGTGCCCAGCCAGGGCAACGACGTCCTCACCCGCATCGACGTCGCCACCGGCGACCGCGCCCCGCTCGCGCTGCCGCGCAACCAGTGCCTGAACGCGCACGCGCTGGTCCCCGCGCCCGACGGCAAGCGCGCCATCGTCGTCTGCGAAGGCGACAAGGTGCGCGTGCAGGGCACCGCCGTCTCGCTCGCGCTCGACGCCTTCCTGGTCACCGGCTCCGTCGAGGTCGGGCTCTTCCCCGACGGCGCCGTCTGGCTCCCGCCCGCGCCCTGAGAGCGCCCGTCTCGTCGGCGCGACGCATTTTCGTCTAGCACCTAATCGTCGGCGAAGGCGTCGGTCGGTGCCGCCGGCGTGCCGAAGAGCGTCTTGCGCCAGCGCGGCTCGAAGGCGAACTCGAGGGCGAACACGTCGCGCAGGCACCCGAGCGCGATGGCGCGCCGCGGGTCGGCGGCGAGGTCGCGCTGCTCGCGCGGATCCTCGACGAGATCGTAGAGCGACGTGCGCGCCGACGAGCGGATGATCTTGTAGCGCCCGAGGCGCATCGCGCGCAGCAGCGCCCCGTGGACGCTCACCGCCGGCCGCGGCGCGCTCCCATCGGGCGCGCGGGCGAGGCGCACCAGGCTCTCGCCCTGCATCGGCGGGCCGTCCCCCTCGTCGAGCCCGAAGAGGTCGAGCACCGTCGGCGCCACGTCGAGCCCCTCGACGTCGACGGGCGCCACGCGCCCCGCCGGCACGCGCGCCGGCCAGCGCACCGCCAGCGGCACGCGCACCAGCTCCTCGTAGACCGAGTGGCCGTGCCCCACCGAGCCGTGCTCGAACAGCTCGTCGCCATGATCGCTGACGACGATGACCGCCGTCTTGTCCCAGAGGCCCAGCCGCTTCACGTCGGCGACCATCGCCCCGAAGGCGGCGTCGTTCTGCGCCACCTCGGCGTCGTAGAGCGCCTCGAGGTACTGCTTGTCGACGGGACCGAGCCGCAGGGTCCCGCGCTTGATGGCGACGAGCTGCGCCGCGGTGTCGCGTGGCCGCACCGGGCCACTGTACGGGCGGGGCCAGGTGCGCTCGAGGAACTGCGGCGCCGGGTCGTACGAGACGTGCGGCTCGGCCGTCGCCAGGTAGAGGAACACGCGCTTGCCGGAGCGCGCCTCGCTCTCGAGGAAGGGGCGCGCCGCCTTCCAGATCTCGGTGGCGCCGTTGGGCAGGTTCTCGCGGATGAAGTTGCGGTAGGCGTCCCAGCCGCGACGGAAGCCCCACTTCTCGCTCACATATCCGTTAGACGAAAAGAGCCCGGTGCGGACGCCGCGCGCGCGCAGCCGCTCGGAGACCAGCGGGACGTCGTCGCCGAGGCGGCCGCTGTCGTCGACGAGGCCGTGGAGCGCGGTGGTGGTCCCGGTGAGGATCGACGCGTGCGACGGCAGGGAGTAGTTGCCCTGCGCGGTCGCGCTCTGGAACTGCGTCGCCTCGGCGAGGAGCGCGTCGAGGTTCGGCGTGAGCGAGGCGCCGCCGGGGAGCCGGGCGGTCGCGCCCGCGCCCAGGCGATCGAAGCGCAGCGTGTCCACCATCCAGACGATGACGATCTGGGCCGCCGCGCCCCCGTCGCCGGCGACGGCCACGGCCGGCGCGCGCGTCACGATGCGCGGCTCGGCGAACGCGCCGCCGCCCGCGCCATCGATGGACAGCTCGAGGCGCACCGCGCGCCCCGCCCAGCGACGGAGATCGACGCGCGCCTCCTGCCAGGTGCCGCGGGCCTCGGCGTGCCACAGCGCGACCGCGCCCTCCCCGTCGGCGACGAGGCGCGCCGACATCGGGATGGGCGCGGCGCCGGGCGACGCCGCCTGCGAGCCGTACGCGAACGCCAGCTCGAGCGGCGCGCTCGCCGCCGTCGGGAGCACCAGCGGATAGCTGACGCGCATCGCCCCGCTCGAGGCCAGCGCCCGCCGCGCATCGCCGCCGAGCCCGTAGCTGTCGCCGAGGCGCGGTGGCGCCCCCGGATCGCGCACCGCCTCGACGCCGGGCGCCCCGACGACGACGCGCTCGACCGCCGCCGCGCTCGCCTTGCCGTCGGCGGCCTCGAGCGGCGCCGCGCGGCGGAAGTGCAGCCGCACGGTGTTGTCCCCCGCGTGAAGGAGCGCCCCCGGCAGCGTCGTCTCGACGGTGGAGGCGCCCTCGGCGACGGTCAGGTTCGCCGCCGGCCGCCCGTTCACGAACAGCGTCATCGCCTGTCCGGGGAGCTCGTTGTGCAGCCGCACCAGCATCCGCCGATCGCACGCCGGCGGCGCCCCCTCGCACGGCTCGTCGAACGCGAGGTGCAGAACGCCCGCGAGCCCGAGGATCGCCGCGCGCCGCCCCTTGCCGTTCGTCGCCGGCAGGAGGCGCCAGCTCGACTTCCAGCCGCCGTCGAGGTGCTTCCAGACCGCCGCGCCGCCGCCGTCGATCACCACCGCGCCGCCGAGCGACACCGTCGCCAGCGGCCGCGCCGCGATCAGATCGACGACCAGCCGATCGGCCCCGCCGCCCGCGCTCTCGTCGCGCCCCGGCGCCGCCCGCCGCCCCGCGGTGCGCACCGCCGCCGCCTCGCCGCGCGCGTGGCCCCCGCCATCGCCGCCGCCGCGACACCCCGCCGCCGCGGCGACGCACACCAGCACCCCGATCAGCCGCGGTCGCACGCGCCGGAAGTTCACCACACGATCGCCGTCGCGGCGATCGAGAACGAGATGGGTGCCAGGCGCGGCAGATAGTCGTACGAGACCGCGACCGTCACGGCCACGCGCCCCAGCCAGGCGTCGAGCCCGATGCGCGCGCCCCCCGTCGCGAAGGGCGCCAGCCGCTCGCAGATCTCCCCGCCGCCCGAGACGCGCGGCTGCCCGCCGACGCCGGCCCACGCCTCGACGAACGGCACCGCCCACGGCGAGCTCTTCCCGTTCCACAGATCGGCGCGCAGCCCGATCGAGCCGAGCGCGGCGTGCGGCGCGCGGCGCACCCCGCAGGCGTCGTCGACGGTGGTCGCGATCACCCCGCCGGCCGCCGCCACCAGCGACAGGTTCCGCCACAGCACCACGCCGACCTCGAGCCGCAGCGGGTGCATGGTGACGACGTTGCCCTGCCCGTCGCCACCGCCGCCCGCGCCGGCGCCGATCGAGATCCGTCCACGCCAGCGCAGCGGATCGCGCGGGGACCCACCCCAGGCGCCGTCGTCGACGACGACCAGCGCAGCGAAGATCGCGAAGGCGAGAGCGAGCCGGCGCACCACGCGCCTACCGTCCGACGGGAGCGCGCGCGCGTCAACCGTGGTATTCGGTTGGCTGGGAAATGTCGACCGCCGCCCCACCGCCCGCGCCCCACCCAGACGCCTCCGCAGACCCGCCGCCGACCTCCCCGCTCTCGGTGTTCGCCGCCGTCGTCGCCTGCACGCTCGCCGGCGGGCTCGCCGCCGCGCTCGCCGACCTCGGCCTCTCGGTGATGCGCGCGAAGCTGCCGGTGAGCGGCTTCGCCTGGGTGCGCGCCGCCGAGGCGCTCATCGGCCTCTACGGCGCCGCCGCGCTCTTCGCCGGCGTCGGCGCGGGCATCCTCTTCGCCGGCGTCGCGGCCACCTTCCCGCCCGGCACGCTGCGCGCGCTCCTCGGCCGCATCCGTCGCGAAGAGCCGCTCGATCGCGCCGTCGCCGCCGGGCTCCTCGCCGCGGGCGGCGCGCTCGGCCTCCTCCTCGTCGGGACCTTCGTCTACGCGCTGGCCATCGGGCTCGAGATGTCCAACCACCGCAACGGCGCGCTCTCGACGGCGATGGTGGCGGTGGTGCTCGTCCCGGTCGCCCTCCTCGCCTGGTTCCCCGCCTATCACGTCGCCCGTCGCGTCGTCGGCGTGGTGCCGCGCCCGCGCGCGCTGGTGATCGCCGGCCTCGCCGTCGTCGTCACCGCCCTCGCCGTCGTCGCCGCGGTGCTCTCCGTCGACTGGCGCGTGCTCGACTTCGGCCCGGCGAAGTCCGGCGGCATCTTCCTCGTCGCCGCCGGCAGCCACGCGCTCTTCTGGTACGGCCGCGGCGGCCGCGTGCGCCGCCAGCGCATCTCGCGCGGCCTGCGCCTCGCGCTCCTCGGCGGCGTCGCCGGCGCCACGACGCTCGCGCTCGCCGTCACCTGGCTCCGCTTCGGCGACGAGCCACGCTCGGTGCAGCTCGTCTCCGAGGAGTCGATGGGCGGCAAGCTCCTCCTCCGCACCGCGCGCCGCCTCGCCGACCGCGATCACGACGGCTACGCCGCGCGCCTCGCGGGCGGCGACTGCGACGATCACAACCCGGCGATCTTCCCCGGCGCCGAGGAGACGCCCGGCAACGGAATCGACGAGGACTGCGACGGCGCCGACGAGCCCGCCGAGCCTCCGCCGCCGCCCGGCCCCGAGCCCGCCTCGGCGAACGCGCTGCCCGTCCCGCAGCCGCCGAAGGACGAGCCGCGCACGAAGGAGGCCGACGCCTTCCGCTGGAAGGGCAACGTCATCGTCATCGCCATCGACACGCTGCGCGCCGACCGCCTCGACGCCGAGCGCATGCCGCACACCTTCGCGCTCGCGCAGAAGGGCACGACCTTCACGCGCGCCTACTCGCAGGCGCCCAACACGCCGCGCAGCTTCCCGAGCTTCCTCACCTCGCGCTTCCCGTCGGAGGTTCGCTGGCTGAAGCTGGTGATGAACTTCCCGCCGATGCTGCCGGTCGCCGACAACACGACGATCTTCGACGTGCTGAAGGGCGCGGGCTACCGGACCATCGGGATCTTTTCGCACTTTTACACGAAGCGGGAGTACGGCGTCGCGCGCGGCTTCGACGAGTGGGACAACACCGGCGCGCTCACGCTCATCGACTCGAACACCGACGTGGCGGCGCCGCGCATCACCGCCCGCGTCGTCGCCAAGCTGCGCGAGCTCGGCAAGCAGAAGGATCGCCGCTTCGCGCTCTGGACGCACCTCTTCGATCCCCACTCGGCCTACGTCACGCACCCCGAGTTCCCGGTGAAGAAGTCGGGGTTCGCGGGCCTCGCCGATCGCTACGACGGCGAGGTGAAGTTCACCGACAAGCACGTCGGGATCATCCTCGACGCGCTCAAGGAGGCCGGGCTCGCCGACAACACCGCAATCGTCATCCTCAGCGATCACGGCGAGGCGTTCGGCGAGCACACCTTCGGCGGCGAGCGCATGTACTTCCACGGCCAGACCATCTACGACGAGCTCCTCAAGGTGCCGCTCGTGATCTACGTGCCGGGGATGGCGCCGCGCGTCGTCGAGGAGCGCGTGATGCTCGTCGACGTGGCCCCGACGATCGCCGATCTGGTGAAGGCGCCGCGTCCGGCCTCGTTCCACGGCCACTCGCTCCTGCCGGCGATGCTCGGGTCCCCCGTCGCGCCGCGCCCGATCTACGCCGAGCTCTTGCCGACGCCCTCGTGGAATTACCACTGGCGCAGTATCATCGACGGTCACATGAAGCTCATTCACAAGATCTCGGAGGGGAGCCTCGAGCTCTTCGATCTCTCCGTCGACCCGACGGAGCAGACGAACCTCGCCGCCGACACCGAGCAGGCGGACACGCTGGCCAAGATGAAGGCCGTCCTGCGCACGTTCGTCGCCGGGCTGACCGCGCCGCGCTCGGGAGCGATCCAGTGAGCGGCAAGCCGGTCACGCCGCTCCTCACCGTCGACCTGATCATCACGCTCGTCGACGGACCGAAGGGCATCGTGCTCATCGAGCGCAAGCACCCGCCGCACGGCTGGGCGCTGCCGGGCGGCTTCGTCGACGTCGGCGAGTCGGTCGCGCAGGCCGCCGTGCGCGAGGCGAAGGAGGAGACCTCGCTCGACGTGAACCTCGACGAGCAGTTCTTCGCCTACAGCGATCCGGCGCGCGATCCGCGCGGCGCGACCTGCTCGATCGTCTTCCTCGCGCACGCCAGCGGACAGCCGCGCGCCGCCGACGACGCGAAGAACGTGCAGGTCTTCCCGCTCGACGCGCTGCCCCCGCTGGCGTTCGATCACAAGCAGATCCTCGACGACTATCGGCGCTACCGCGAGGCCGGGGAGCGTCCGCCGCCATGGCGCTGACACCACCGACCCCTCCCGCCTTCGAGGAGCGCGACCGCCGCGAGCTCCTGCGCATCGCGCGCGCGTCGATCCGCGAGCACTTCCTGACGGGGATGCTGCCGCTGGGGACGCCGCACCGCCAGGCGCTCCTCGAGCCGTGCGGCGCGGTGGTGCAGATCCACCGCCCCGACAGCGGCCTCTGCGGTCAGGCGCTCGAGCTCGCGCCCACCGATCCCATCTTCCTCACCATCGAGAAGTTGGCGGTGGCGGCGACCGAGCGCGCGGAGATCGCCCCAGACGAAATTCCGTCCATCAAGATCTCCATCGCCCTGCTCTCGCCGATCGCGGCGACCAGCGATCCCACGACGCTGGTCCCCGGCCTCCACGGCGTCGTGGTCACGCGCGGCCCGCGCCGCGGCATCTGTCTCCCCGACGCCACGCGCGACGGCGCCGCCCTCCTCGACGACGCCTGCGCCCACGCCGCGATGCAGCCGGGCGCCTGGCGCGACGAGCGCGTCGAGGTCGCGCTCTTCGCCGCCCTGCTCTTCAGCGAAGGCTGACTCCTTGAGCTTGAGCTTGAGCTTGAGCTTGAGCTCCAACTTCACCTCCACCTCCGACTTCACCTCCGCCTTATCCGACAACTGATTCCCGTTCAGATCTGACAAAAGCGTCAGGTCGGGTCGGAGTCGGAGTCGGAGTTGGAGTCGGAGTTGGAGTTGGAGTGGAAGCTCAAGCTCAAGCTCAAGCTCAAGCTCGAGGGATCAGAACATCGATCCGCCGGGGTTCCGGCGGTTGTTGCGCAGGTTGCGGACCTTGGTCAGCCCCTCCTGCGCCTGCTTCTGCCACTTGGGCAGGCGGTGCGCGAACGGCCCCGTCGGCGGCATCGCCAGCACCGCCTCGTACTCACGCTCGGCGGCGTCGAGGTCCTTGTTCATGCGGAAGGCGTCGCCGAGCAGCAGGCGGTTCTCGGGGTGATTCCCCGCGTACCCCACCGCCCGCTGGAGCAGCTTCACGCCCTCCTCGCGATCGCCCACCGACACCGGCGGCTCCGGCGCCTGCGCGTACACCGACCCGAGCAGGCGCAGCGGCCCGCCCTGATCGAACTTCTCGTTGATCTTCACCGCCGCGTTCGCCGCCTCGACCACCGACGGCAGCGACTCGCGCGCCTTTTCGCGCTTGACAGAAACCCACTCCGCCCGCGACAGGCCGAGGTAGTACTGCGACTCGACCCTCGCGCCGTCGGCCTTCACCGCCGCCTCGCCGGCCGCGATGCCCTTCTGCGCGTGGTCCTCGCGCGACCGCTCGTCGGTGTACTCCTCCGCCAGCCAGGCATGCGCGCGCGCCAGCCGCCACAGCACCTCGACGTTGTTCGGCTCGGCCGCGCGCGCCTTGTCGAGCGCCTTCACCGAGTTCTCGACGGCCGCCGCCTCCTGCTTCTTGAACTCCCCGTCGGCGTACTCGATGAGCTTCGGGACCTCGGCCGGCAGCTCCGCGTCCGTCACCGTCGCCGCGGTGACCGGCGGCTTCGACGGCGGGCAGCCCGCCGTACCCAGCGCCAGGGCGAAGCCCAGCGCGATCCCCCCGATGCGATGCTTCACTTGTCGAACTTCTTCTGCGCCGCCTGATACGCGGCGTCGGCTGGCGGGGTGAACTTCGTGATGTCGAGATCCTTGCAGACCTCGGCGCCCTTCGCGTCGCTGCACATGCCGAGCAGCATCTTCTTGAAGGCCTCGACGTCCTTCGCCTGGGCGTTCTTCCCGAAGGCCACGACCGCCATCGGCGGCAGCTCCGCCGACGACCACGCGACGCGCAGGTCGGGGTAGGTCGCCTTCGAGATCGACGCGACCTCCGCATCCGACAAGAGCACCGCGTCGGCCTCACCGCGATCGACCGCCTTCACGCCCTTCAGCATCCCCGGCGCCTCGACCATCTTGCCAAAGTACTTGTCGGGCTCGCCGATCTTCCCGTCGAAGACGACCTTCATGAGGTACTTCGGCGACTGCAGATGGTTCGAGATGACCGTCTTGCCCTTCAGGTCCTCGAGGGACTTCACCGCGGGCCCCTTCACCACGAGGTGCAGCTTGCCGAGGTTGTTCTTCGAATCCGCCGAGGCGAGCACCGTCAGGCTCTCGCGGTTCTTCAGCGCGATCAGCACGTCGGCGTCGACCATCCCGAAGCCGGGCTTCTTCTCGCCGATGTACTTCGCCGCCTCGGCGGGCTCGGGGAAGAACTCGCCGTTCAGCGAGTTGGCCGGCCACCCGAGCGCGGTCTCGGCGTGACGCAGGAACTTGGCGATGTAGGGAGCCGCCTGCTGCGAGCTCCCCCCTGCACCGGCGTGCTCGACGACGAAATCACGGGGCCCGGCGAACGCAGTCCCACCGAGGAGCACCGACGACAACACAAGACGACCGACACCGAACCGAGTCATGACCTCTCCGACGGCAGACCGGCCGGTATTATTTGAACCGACGGGGTCCAGTCAACTCCTGTGACGTACGGCACTAGTAGCTGAACTTCGCCTTCAGCACGAGCTCCGTCGCCCCCGCCGCCGGATCGCCGAACTTCGTCGAGCGATCGCCGAGGAAGATGAACGAGGCGAGCGTGAGCTCGGTCCCGTCCCACACCGTCCACGAGATCTGCGGGAAGAGCACCGCCGTGAACTTCGGGTCGGGGTCGTCGTGCTGCGGCACCTTGAAGGCGCCGAAGAAGCGCAGGAGGAGCGCGTCCTGGAACAGCTTCAGGTCGAGCCCGGCGACGAGGTAGTGTCCGAGGCGCGACTCGACCCGCGGCCGGTCGCCGAAGTTGACGCCGGGGCGCGGCTGCTTGCCCCAGCCGAACTCGTCGATGAAGCCGTAGACGTACTGCATGTTGCAGTAGAGGTACTTGTTGATGGTGAGGTCCCAGCCCGCCGTCAGCTTGAGGAACGGCGTCGACGGCACGATCGTCGGGCGCTTCGCCTCCGGGTATCCCGTCGCCAGGTTGTAGCCGCCCGAGCCGTCCTCGCGGAACGTGAGCGGCGTCCGGTTCGGATATACGCGCTCGTCGTAGATGCCGTAGGTGATCTCTTGCGGCAGGAAGAGGCCCGCCTCGATCCAGTAGCCGAGGCCCTTCAGCTTCTCGATCGACCCGGCGATGTCGGCGCCGATCACCTGCATGCGCGGATAGACGAGCCCGACGTCGACGGTGCCGTCCTTCTTGTTCTCGGTCCACGCCGGGACCGGGATGCCGAAGCGCCCGTAGTAGTACGACAGCGACACGTCGACCGACTTGATGCGCCCCGAGAGGCGCGCGCCGAACTGCGAGTTCTGGATCGTCGGCTCCGGCACCAGCGGATAGACGTTCACCTTATTGGGCGGGTAGATCTGCGCAAAGCTGTAGAGGAGGTCGCGGATGCCGTCCTCCTGCACCCACGCCGGGCGATCCGGCTCGGTGAGCGCGACGGGCGCGGTGCGCGGCAATTGTGCTGGACGGAAAATCGGCACCCACACCGCCGTCAGCACCAGGTCGCGCCACGGGTTCCAGTCGAGGCGGATCATCTGGTTGCCGAGCGCGCGCCCGAAGAGCAGCGGGTCGCTCAGGTCGAGCGAGTTCAGGTTGTTCGTCGGGTTGAACTTGTCGGCGACGCCCCAGGCCACCACCTGCCGCCCGATGCGCAGGTCGAGCTTCGGCAAAATATTGTAAATCTCGACATACGCCGCGTAGCTGTCGACGCGGAAGGGGTCGACCTTCTCGCGCAGCGTGTTCATGTCGATGTCGTTGATGTCGCTGTAGCCGTACCAATAGAAGTCGACGTCGGCGACGGCCTTCACCTTGTTGGCCACCGTCATCGTCAGCTGCGCCTTCACGATGTTCTCGTTGCGCGAGAACCCGTACGGCAGGAGGCGATACTGCGACGGATACGGCGCCCGCACGCCCGACGGCGTGACCTCCGCGCCGCCGAGGCGGAAGCGGATGTCGCTCGAGATCGCGCCGCCGAACTTGATGTCGACGAGATCGGCGCGCGCGGTGGTCGTGGTGACGGCGACGGCGAGCGTCGCGACGACGAGGCTCCCCCTCATGTCGGTCTTGGTTCCTTAGTTCCCGCGGAGCAGCGAGCGCTGCGTGAAGGTGTCGTCGCCGATGGCGCCGTCGATCTCGGAGGTGAGGAACACGATCTCCGACTTGTGGCCGTTGCGCTCGTTGATGACGGTGATCTTCATCGGCTGCCAGTGCTTGGGGCTGTCCTTCTTGTAGTCGTCGCGGAGCTGCGTCTTCAGCTTGGTCCCGCCGGCGTCGTAGTACTCCATCTTCGTCGGGCAGAAGGTGGTCTTGTCGACCCACATCTTGACCTTGGGCGTGTCGGTCTCGATTTTCGGCTTGACAGTAAGCTCGAGGAGGAAGGCCTTGTCGTCCTGCCCGGCGAGCTTGGCGTCGTAGCTGTCGGCGAAGGCGAGCTGGCTCATGTCGTCGAAGCCGAACTCCGACCCCATGAAGGTCTGGTTGCGGATGTGCGTCCCCATCCGGCGGATCTTGTTGAAGCCCGGGAGGTAGACGTACATCGTCTCTTTGTTCTCGATGAGGACGCCCATCCCCTTCACGTCGCCGGGGGCGGTGAAGCGGACGAGGCGCTTGTCGGGCGCCTTCTGGAACGTCGTGAAGCCGAACTCGCGGGCGCGGCCGTCTTTCTGATAGACAAGAAGCTTCGAGTCCCACTTGCCGGTGTTGAAGGCGTTGAGGTTCTCGTCGACCTTCTTGAGGACCTCGGGGCCCGTCGGGTCGGCCGCGAGCGCGACGCTGCCCGAGCCGATGCTCGAGGCGAGGATGACGGCGAAGGCGGTGATCTGGCGCATCATGACGCTATTCTCCTCGAGAGGGCTTCTCGGTCTGGTCGATTGGATCGGGGGCCGCGCCGACTTTATTCAGGAGCGCGGGGACGAGCAAGACGGTGAAGAAGGCCGACAGCGACATCGCCGCGCCGGCCAGCGTCCCGAACAGGCGCATGACCGGCGACTTCCCGAGCGCGAGCACCACGAAGCCGAGCGACACCAGCACGATCGAGACGACCATGACCGGCCCGAACGAGCGCGAGACCTCGTCGGCCGACTGGCGCCGCAGGTACCAGAGGTAGTTCATCGCGAAGTCGCTGCCGGCGCCGGTGGCGATGCCGGCGACGAGCGAGGTGCCGAGATCGATGTGCAGGCCGAGGAGGCCCATCACGCCGAACAGCACGACCAGCGTGAACATCGACGCGGCCATCGACGCCACCGCGGTGAGCAGCGAGCGGAAGAGCGCCGTCATCAGCGCCAACACCACGACGATGGCGATGGCCAGCGACGTCCACTGGGTGTGCTCGACCGAGCGCGAGAAGCCACGGTCGAGCACCGGCTCGCCGGCGACCTTGGCGTGGAGCGTCGACGCCGCGGCGGTCGACGTCGCCGTCGCGGGCGCGTCGCGGAAGGTGAAGAGGTCGTCGAGGATCAGCGCCAGCTTCTTGCGCAAGCGCGCCTCGTCGGCGGCCTGCGTCGGGGCGAAGCCCACGCCGGTCGCGTCGAGGACGATGGGGAGCGCGCGGTTCACGGCGACGGTGAGGCGCTCGTCGTTGAGCCGCTGGGTGAGCGCCTTCACCGCCAGCTCGCCCTCCTCCGGCGACGGAGCCGCCGCCTTCAGCGCCACCGCCCAGTCCCCGCCGGCGCGAATTTGTGTCAGCAGAGAATCCCGCTTGGCGTCGTCGAGCGGCGGCGCCTCCTCCGACTTCAGGAAGGCCAGCGCCACCTCGTCGCGGCGGGTCGACCACTCGCGATCGCTGTCGCCGGGGAGCGCCAGGATCTTGAGCGCGTTGGCGAGGCGCGCGCGCTCGACGACGGGACGTCGCGCGATCGCCTGCACCGTCCAGGCGACGCGCTCGGTGATGTCCTCCACCGTCGGCGGCGCGAGCTTGGTCCGCAATTGTGTCGAGCAGAATTTCTCGATCGCCTCCAGCGTCGCCGCCGCCTCGCCGCCGCGGATGCGGATCTGGAGGAGCGCCTCCTTGCGCCCCTCGGCCATCAGCGACGAGACGCCGGTCTCGCTCTCGAGGAAGAAGTAGAGGTTGGAGGCCTGCGCGGGCGTGGTCGGCAGGCGCTTGGCGTTGCCCATCGCGTCGGAGGCGAGGCGCAGCGGCCCGAGGATCGACGAGACCTGCGCCACGCCCGGCAGCGACCCGAGGAAGTCCTCGAAGCGCTGGAACTCGCGCAGCACGAGCGGGTCGTTGAGGTCGCCCTCGAGCGCCACCTGGATGAAGTGCGCGCCGCCGAAGCGCGTCTCGAGGAACTGCTCGGCGCGCATCGGGTCGGAGCCGGGGCGGAAGAAGGCGCTCGGCTCCATGCGCACCTTCACGCGCAGCATCGGGCGGACCAGCGCGACGGTGGTCACCGCGGCCATCGCGATCACCAGCCAGCGACGGCGGCGGGCGCCGTTCCACAGCGCGACCAGCCAGTCGCCGATGAGGTTGAGGCGGCGCTCGGACTGCGCCTTGCGCGGAAGCAGCGTGATGATCGCCGGCACCAGCGTGACGGCGAACAGCCAGCAGAGGAGCACGCCCGCGCCGCAGGCGATGCCGAAGGCGCGCATGGGACGAACGTCGGTGGCGACGAAGGAGAAGAAGCCGGCCGAGGTGGTGCAGGCGGCGATGAGGAGCGGCGGCCCGACGATGCGCAGCGACTCGGTGATGGCCGATTTTCCGTCTAGCGTCGCGCGCAGGAGGTAGTAGCGCCCGAGGACGTTGATGGCGTAGGAGCTCCCGGAGGCGAACAAGATGACCGGCAGCGTCGAGGTGGCGACGGTGAACTTGTCGCCAGCCCAGCCCATGCCGCCGATGACGACCAGGATGGCGACGGCCACCGAGGCGATCGAGAGCACCACCGCGACGGGATCGCGGAACGAGAGGATGACGACGAGCAGCAGCACGGCGACGGCGATCGGCGAGGTCCACCAGACGTCGGCCTGCGCCTCCTCGTAGATGGCGCGGCCGTAGAAGGGCGCGCCGCCGAAGTAGGTCGTGAGCCCGTCGAGCGCCGTCTTGGTCTCGGCGCGCAGCGCGCGCGTCACGGCGGAGTCGCTGCCGTTCTCCTCGAGGAAGACCATGATGAGCGCGGCGCGCCCGTCGGCGGAGACCAGGTTGCCGACGAGGTGCTCGCGCGCCATCGTGACCTCGCGCAGGGCCTTCTCCTCGTCGGGGGTCGAGGGGATCTTCTCGACCAGCGTGCGCGCCTGCGCGCCGGCCGAGGTGGCGACGACGTCGGTGACGTTGGCCAGCGACAGCACGCGGTTGACGTCGCGCGTCTTGGCGAAGGCGGTGGTCGCGGCGTCGAGCTTTTTCAGGAACTCGCCGGCAAAGACGTCCTTGCCGGGCGGGGCCTCGACGCCGACGAGCGCGACGCGCATGCCGCCGAAGCGCTGGTTTACTTTCGTGAACAGCTGAACGTCGGGATCGTCCGTCGGCAGGAAGACGAGGAGGTTGTCCTCCTCGTGCAGACGTTTCACCCCCGCCGCGGCGGCGATGGCGATGAGGATGAACGCACCCACCACCCACCACGGGTGACGAATCGGGAGTGAGGCGAGATCTCGACGGGACACGGCGCAGGTAGCGTGCCGTCGGTCGGGTCATCCGCGCAATGTGCGAGATCGCACAGAGGATTCACTGGGAGCGTCTGCCAAACCCGCTCAGATTCGGTCGGCTGCGCTACGACAGGAAGCTGGCCGCGCGCGCCGTCGAGATGTGCTCGTGCGCCTGGCGCTCGGTGATGATCTCGTGCCCGAGGAGCAGGTCGAACTCGTGGCGCAGCGTCGTCCCGAGGAGGTAGGTGCCGTCGGTGTTGATGGTGGTCCGCACCCCGGCGTCGCGCAGGCGGTGCATGATGCGCTTGATCTCGTCGACGCCGCTCACCGCGTGGGTGCGCAGGTTCGACGACGGGCAGATCTCGAGGACGATGTCGCGCTCGACGAGCTTGCGCATCGCCTCCTCGCTCTGGGCCGCGGCGATGCCGTGGCCGATGCGCGCCGGGCGCAGCTTCTCGATCACCGCCAGGACGCCCTCCGGCCCCGTCGCCGCGGTCTCGCCGGTGTGGATGGTGGTGCCGAGGCCCGCGGCGCGCGCCCGCGCGTACAGATCGCGGTAGCGCTCGACGTCGCCGCCGAGCTCGAGCGTGTGCTTCTCCGGCCCGGCGAGGTCGATGCCGACGACGCCGCGGTCGCGGTACTTCTCCGCCTTCTTGACGATGATCTCGTTGAGCTCGTAGTCGAACTCGCGCGCGAGACAGAAAATCAGCCCGGCGCGGATGCCGTAGGCGAGGCAGGCGCGCTCCATCCCGCGGATGGCCGCGGCGATGATGTAGTCGAGGTCGCGCTCGCCGCCGAGGTTGCGCTTCATCGGGTTGAAGCGCAGCTCGATCTGCGAGACGCGCGAGCTGCGGTACTCCTTGCCGATGATCTCGTAGACCGAGCGCTCGATCGCCGTCGGAGACGACTGAATCTTCTCGGTCCAGAGGTGCATGATCTCGAGGTAGTCGCCGAGGGAGCTGACCTTCTTGGGGTCGGCGTAGACGAGATCGCAGAAGTCCCAGTAGGACTTCACCGGGAGCTTGAAGCCGTGGTCGTGCGCGATGGCCCACAGGATGTGGGGCGCGACCGCGCCGCCGACGTGGAGGTGGAGCTCGACGAGCTCGGTGCGCGGATCGAGCCGCGCCGCCGACGTCGGCGCCGGGAGGGAGTCGTCGGAGTCGTGAACGCCTGACATGGTTAACCTTACACTGCCCGGGGCGGGAGGCCCAGGATCGCGCGCGCCTCGGCGACGGTGGCGACCTTGCGTCCGACGGCGCGGCACTGCTCCGCCGCGCGCGCGACCAGCGGCGCCGAGCCCTCGGCGAGGACGCCTTTATCGATATACACATTATCCTCGAGGCCGACGCGCGCGTGGCCGCCGAGCTCGATCGACAGCGCCGCCATCGGCAGCTGGTGGCGCCCGATGCCGGCGACGCCCCAGGTGGAGGGGGCGCCGAGCTCGCCCAGCCGCTCGACGAGGAACTCGAGGTTGCGCCGCGACGCCGAGAGCGCGCCGCGCACGCCGAGGACGAACTGCACATGGAACGGCGGCGCCACCAGCTTCTTCTTCGCCAGCTCGAGGGCGATGTCGAGGTGCCCCGCGTCGTAGAGCTCGATCTCGGGGACGGCGCCGTGGGCGCGGATGCGCTCGGCCATCTCGGCGGTGTCGGCCGCTTTGTTCATGAAGACGTCGTCGCCAAAGTTGATGGTGCCGACGTTCAGCGTCGCCATGTCGGGCGCGTCGGGGCCGGTGCAGCCGAGCGGGCCGGCGCGCTCGGCGACCGACATCCCGACGGCGCCGCCCGTCGACGCCTGGATGATCACGCCGCCGTGCGGATCGGTGCGGCGGCGGATGGCGCGGATGGCGGCGCGGAAGCGCTCGGTCTCCTGCGACGCCCTGCCCTCCTCGTCGCGCACGTGGAGGTGGATGACGCTGGCGCCGGCGAGGACGCAGCGCTCCGCCTCGGCGCCGAGCTCCTCGGCGGTGAGCGGCAGGTGCGGGTTCTGCGCGCGCGTCGTCTCGGCGCCGACGATGGCAGCGGTGAGGATGCAGGGCCCGGCCACGCGAGATCGACCGCCGACGTCGCGGCGCACGTCCTTCGGCACGACGCAGGTCCCGCGCGCGCGGCAGACCACCTGCGGCTCGACGAGGACGTCGGCCGACGACACGAAGGCGCCGGGGACGGGCCCGACGACCTTGCGCGCCTCGAACTCCATCTTGAGCGAGGTGTTGCCCCAGCCGACGATGCGCCCCTCGACCTCGAGGTAGTCGCCCGCGCGCACCGGCGCGAGGAACTCGATCGAGTCGTAGGCGCGGAACAGCCCCTCGTCGCCGTCGGCGCGGATGCAGAGCTCGGTGGCGACGTCGCCGAAGAGCTGGAGGATGCGGGCGCCGTCGACGAGCTGACCGGCGTAGTGGGCCTCGTGGTGGCCGAGGCGGAGTCGCAGGGTCGCTTTCACGAGGGTGAGTTGTATCAACTTGCGGGCAAAAGTTTGTCCGTGATATTGTGTAATCGGGAGTACCAATAGATGACGGATGCCACCGCGCCGCAGGGCACGACCCGCGGCGCAGCGCTCGTGTCGAAGCATGGGCCGACGTGCCGCCGCGTCGCGCAGTCGCTCGGCGCCGCGGGCTTGCAGGTGAGGGCAGCGCCCTTCCCGAGCGAGCTGCCCATCCCCGATCTGACCGACGTGGCGGCGCTGCTCGTCGATCTCGACGTCGCGCCGACGACGCCGGCGGCCGAGCTGATCAACGAGGCGCGTGCGCACTACCCGACGGCGCCGATCTTCGCCGTCGCCGGGATCGACGCGCGGGCGCGGCTCATCGAGGCGCTCTGCCACGCCGAGGTGAACCACGTGATGCCCAAGCGCGGCGCGCAGACGCTGCCGCGCGGCGGGGTGCCGCTCCTCGGCAGCCTCGAGGGCCCCGACGAGCACGACCTCTTCGCGGCGGTGCGGCGGCTGCTGACCGGGCCGGAGCGCCCGGGCGTCGCGCCGTATCTCTTGGCGGGCGCGCCGGTGCACGAGATCGAGGTGCGCAACTCGGAGGACAAGGACGCGGCGCTCAACGCCATCGTCTCCTTCGCCGAGTCGATGGACCTCGGGGGCGAGAAGCTCCGCCGCGTCGAGCTGGCGACGGAAGAGCTGCTGATGAACGCGCTCTACGACGCCCCCCGCAACGCCAACGGCGAGGCGGTGAACGCAAATATTGATAGACGGTTATCCGTGACGCTGGGGAGCTCGATCGTGCGGCTGCGCTTCGGCTGCGACGGACAGACGCTCGCCGTCGCCGTCGCCGATCCCTTCGGGTCGCTCGCCAAGCGCGCCGTCACCGAGCGCCTCAAGAAGGTCGCCGATGGGCTGCCGCGCCCGTCGCCGGGGGTCGCCGGCGCGGGGCTGGGCCTGGTGATGACGTACACGGTGGCGAACCAGCTGGTGTTCTGTGTGGTGCCGGGGCGCTCGACGGAGGTGACGGCGGTGATGCACGTGGCGGGGACGAATCGAGCGGCGCAGGAGCGCGGGACGGCGGTGCACTTCTACTCCTACTCCCCGACGGGATCGGTGACGCCATGATTCAACATCAAACCGCCACGCGCGGCGACGGCAGCATCGAGGTCTCGCTGAAGGGCAAGATCGACGAGCGGTTCGAGTACGGCGACCTCGTCGAGGCGACGCGCTCGGCGCCGAAGGTGGTGGTGCACCTCGGCGGCGTGCGGGCGATCTCGTCGCTGGGCGTGCGCTCCTTCGAGGGAATGATGAGCGGCCTCATGGGCGCAGTGGCCGCGCGCACCGTCGAGCTCGTGCACGTCCCGCCGGCGCTGGCCACCCAGCTCGCGATGATCCCGAATTTGTGTCAAGGCGCGGTCGTGCGGACGGCCGAGCTGCCCTTCGTCTGCCCATCGTGCGGCGCCGAGGCCACGCACGAGGTCCCCTGGAAGGCCAACGCCCACGTCGACCACGCCCCCGCGTGCGAGTGCGGCGGCACGATGGAGCTCGACGGGCTCCCCGAGCAGTATCTCCCCCCTCCTTAGCGGGTTCGGGGGTCGCGCACGAGACCGGGACCGCGACCGACTCGGGTTCGGGTTCGGTCGTGCTCGTACGTCGCGTCCTGAGGATCGGACCGCGCTGACTCGCGCGTCGTGCGGGTTAGTGCGGGACGAGTTGGGCGACGATGAAGCTGGCGACTTGGCTGGGCTTGGTGCCGGGGCCGAAGCCGGCGTCGAAGCCGAGCTCGCGGGCGAGCTTGTGGTCGATGCGCGGGCCGCCGAGGAGGAACATCAGATTCCGCATGCCGAGCTTGTTGGCGAGGTCGATGAGCTGGCGGGAGTTGTCGATGTGGAGATCGCGCTGGGTCATCACCTGCGAGACCAGGATCGCGTCGGCGCCGACCTCCTTCGCGCGGGTGAGGAGCGCGGCGTTGTCGACCTGGGCGCCGAGGTTGTAGGCGTCGATCCAGGGGTAGGCCTCGAGGCCCTTGTCGCCGGCGTAGCCCTTCATGTTGAGGATGGCGTCGATGCCGACGGTGTGCGCGTCGGAGCCGGTGCAGGCGCCGACGACGACGACCTTGCGGCCGATCTTCTCGGAGATGATCTTGTTGATTTCTTTGAAGCCCCAGGCGGGCGCGGTGACCTCGGGGACGTCGATAGACGAAAAATCGAGGGCGATGTCGCTGGTGCCGTAGACGACGAAGAAGCTGAAGTCGCGGCCGGCCTGCTCCATCGTCGCCACGAAGACGTTGCGGAGGCCGAGCTTCTCGGCGTAAAGCCGCGCCGCCTCTTTCGCGCGCGCCGACGGCGCGACCGGCAGCGTGAAGCTGAGCTGGATGCGGCCGTCGTCCTTGCGATCGCCGTAGGCGCGAATCATCTGGGTCACGAGCGTCCCTCCAGCGCGTCGAGAATCGGATTGACGTAATTGGGGCGCTTCTCGATGACGCCGTGAAGCCCGCGCCCGCCGAGCTCGGGGCGCTTCACGTCGGCGAACACGCCGCGCGCGATCGCCGAGAACATCCCTTCGGCGGCGACCTCCTCGAGCTGCGCGTGCGCCTCGGCGAGCACCTGTCGCGCGCGCGCGACGACGCGGCCGTTGGGGTTCCAGACGATCTCGTCCGAGAGGTGGCGCGCGGCGGTGAAGACGTAGTCGGCGCCCTTCAGCGCGACGAAGCGATCCTGGAGGAGCGGCGTGTGCACGCTCTCGGTCATCATCCCGAGGAGCTCGATGGTCTGCTCGGTGGCGACGCCGACCAGGTCGAAGAGCCCGTCGACGCGGTGGCTCCAGAAGACGTCGCCGGTCTTGTGCTTGGTCGCCGGCATCCACTTGATCGGGTGGCGCGGGAATATCTGTCTCACTAATTGTGCCTGGGCGATCTCGAGGAGGAAGCTGTCCTCGATCGACTTGTCGATCTCGAAGGCGTGGCCGAGGCCCATCAGCTGATCGGGCATGCCGGCGCGGTGGGCGAAGGCCTCGTTGATGAACTGCGAGGCGAGGACCGTGTGCGCCTTCTCGACGGCGTCGGCGGTGGTGAGGTAGTTGTCCTCGCCGGTGTTGATGACGATGCCGGCGCGCGTGATGATTCGCCGCGAGAAGTACTGATCGCACAGCGTCCGGCGCGGGTTGATGTCGCGGAAGAGGATCCCGTACATCGCGTCGTTGAGCACCATGTCGAGGCGCTCGAGCGCGGCGAGGTAGGCGATCTCGGGCATGCACAGGCCCGAGCTGTAATTGACTTGTTGTAAATAGCGGCCGAGCTTCTCCTGCTCGTCGTCGAGCGCGGCGCGGACGATGCGGAAGTTCTCCTGCGTGGCCCAGGTGCCGCCGAAGCCCTCGGTGGTGGCGCCGTAGGGGACGTAGTCGATGAGCGACTGCGCCGTCGAGCGGATGACGGCGATGATGTCGGCGCCGGCCTGCGCGGCGGCGCGCGCCTGATCGGCGTCGTCGTAGATGTTGCCGGTGGCGACGATCACGTACTTCCACGGATGCGGGCCGGTGCCGAGGCGCGCGCGGTCGGCCTCACGACGGGCGCGCGACGCGTCGAGGCGCGCCAGCGCGGCCTGGGTGTGCGGCGCCAGCGCGGCGACGGCGGCCTCGCGCGTCGGCGAGCCGGGCTCGGCGAAGGGATCGGCGGGCCAGGCCGGGCCCCAGGCGAGCTCCTCGGCGGCCTCCTGCGGGGTGGCCGCGCCCTTGGCGAGCAGGCGCCCGAGATAGAGCGCGACGCCGTCGCCGACGAGCCCGGCGGCGAGCGCGCGATCGACGACGCTGTTGACGAGCGGCGTCCCCTCGGCGTCGACGCCGTCGATGCCGTAGGCGCGGAGGACGGTGCGCTCGATCGACACCGTGGTGTGCGCGTCGATGAACGCCTGGACGCCGTCGGCGACGCGCGCCGCGAGCGCACGGCAGGAGTCGACGACGGCGTTGTCGATGGGGAGCGGGTGCATGGCGACTCACCGATACCAGAGCCAGCGACGGAACACCACCCCGGCCCGTCGCCGCGGCGCGTCGCAGCGACGGCGGGCTCTCAGATCGCGCGCGTCATGAAGACGCTGAAGGGATCGTCCCCGTAGTCGCCGAAGGGGCCGCAGCGAGAAAAGCCTGCGCTCTCGTAGAGGCGGAGCGCGGGGATGAACGCGGGCGTCGATCCGGTCTCGAGCCAGAGGCTGCGCAGGCCGCGGGCGCGCGCCTCGGCGACGAGGTGCTCGAGGAGCGCGCGTCCGACGCCGCGGCCGAGGAAGGCGTCGGCGACGCGCATCGACTTCAGCTCGCCGCGCTCGGCGTCGAGGCGCTTGAGCGCGCCGCAGCCGGCGAGCGCGTCGCCGACCCAGGCGGACCAGAAGGTCACATCGGGCTGGCGGAGCTGGTCGACGTCGAAGGCGTGCACGCTCTCGGGCGGCGAATTCGCGTGCATGCCGGCGAGGTGGCGCGCGATGAGCGCGCGCGTCGGCGCGCCCGAGAGGTCGTCGACGACGAAGCGGAGGGGGAGGATCTCGACGAGCGAGACCGCGCGGCCGTGCGCGAGCGCGCGGGCGTAGGTGATGAACGAGGCGATCGGCTCGTCGTCGCGGACCGCGCGCAGGCGGACCGTCACGGTGGGGTCGGGGAGGCAGCCGGCGAGCGGCGAGCCGAGCGGCGCGCGACCGTCGCGGACGAGCTCACCGACGGCGTTGAGGAGGCGCATCGCGCTCGACGGAGGGAGGCCGACGACGATCAGCTCCGGCCGGTCGAGGCGCGCGAGCCCGGCGGTGTAGGCGAACGCGGGGCCCTCGTCGTCCTCGGGGATGGCGGTGATGCCCCAGCCGTGCTCGGCGATCGCGCGCTCGAGGAAGGCCTCGTGCTCGTCGGTGATCCGCCAGGGGGTGGCGACGTCCGGGCGCGAGGCGCTCTCGGCGCAGCGGAGCGTGGCGAGCGCGGCCAGCGAGGCGTCGCCGGCCAGCACGCAGCCGAGACAGCGAAGGAGGCCACCGTCGTCGGGCGCGGGGTCGCTGTGATCGGCGCCGCAGAGGAACTGCCAGTCGCCCTCCTCGTCGTGCGAGACCTCGAGGATGGGCGCGCCGGCGGCGACGCGCGCGCAGACGAACACGGCGCTGTTCTCGGGGAGGTCGAAGGGGAACGGCGACGGGTGCCGTTCGTGGCGGGTCACGGGGTGGGCTTCTTGCGCGCGATGCCGAGGCGGTCGAGCTCCTTCATGACGAGCTGGAGGTCGTTCCAGACCTCGCGCTTGGCGTCGGGGTTGCGAAGGAGGAACGCGGGATGGAACGTCGGCATGAGCGGGATGCCCTGGTACGCGTGGAAGCGGCCGCGGAGCGCGCTGATCGGCGCCTCGCGCTTGCCGGTGAGGACCTGCGCCGCGAACTTCCCGAGGGCGATGATCATGCGCGGGCGGATGGCGCCGAGCTGCTTGACGAGAAATGGCTCGCAGGCGGCGATCTCGTCGGGCTCGGGGTTGCGGTTGCCCGGCGGGCGGCACTTCACGATGTTGGCGATGTAGACCTCGGGGCGCGAGAGGCCCATCGCGGCGATCATGCGGTCGAGGAGCTGGCCGGCGGGGCCGACGAAGGGCTCGCCGCGGAGATCCTCCTCCTGGCCGGGGGCTTCGCCGACGAAGACGACGGGGGCCTCGGCGTTGCCGACGCCGAAGACGAGCGAGTTGCGGCCGCGCGAGAGCTTGCAGCGCTGGCAGTCGCCGAGCTCCTCGCGGATGACGCGGAGGGCGGGGGCGCCGAAGGCGGCGGCCGAGGGCGCTGGGGCAGCGACGGGCGCGGGGGCGGCGACGGGTGGGGGCGCGACCGGCGCGGGAGCGGCGGCGGGTGGGGGCGCGGCGATCGGCGGGGCTTTTTTGTCTAGCGCGGCGAGGGCGGCGGCGATCAGCGCGGCGCTGTCGAGCGGGGGGCCGGCCGCTTCGGGAGCGGGAGCGGGAGCGGGAGCGGGAGCGGATGCGGATGCCGGCGCGGCGGCGGGGGCTTTCGCGCGGGCGGCCTCGACGGCGCCGGGGGGATCGGGGGGGAGGCCGACGACGCCGCCGCGGGCCTGCCAGGCGAGGCGATCGCGCGCCGCGCGGATGAGCGCCAGCACCTCGGCGGGGTCGACCGGCTCGGGCGTCTCGGCGCTCACCGCGCCCCCAGCGCCACGACGACGCGGTCGAGGATCCGGTCGGCGACCTCGCGCTTGGTGAGGCGCGGCAGCCACGCCGCCCCGCCCGCCTCGACGAGGAGCACGCGGTTGGTGTCGGTCCCGAAGCCGCTCCCCTCCTCCGACACGTCGTTCGCCACCAGGAGGTCGCACCCCTTCTGCGCCCGCTTCTCGACGGCGCGCCGCTCGACGTCGTCGGTCTCGGCGGCGAACCCGACGAGCAGCGGCCGCGGCGCGGGCAGCCGCCCGAGCTCGGCCAGGATGTCCGGATTTTGTGTCAAGCGAATCGCCGGCGTCTCGCCCAGCTCCGCCTTCTTCAGCTTCGTCGCCGCGATTTCTGCTGGACGATAATCCGCCACCGCGGCGGTCATCACGATCGCCGCCTGCGCCCCCGCCCGCTCGAGCACCGCCGCGTGCATCTGCCGCGCGCTCTCGACGTCGACGCGCGTGACCCCGCCCGGCGTCGGCAGCGCCGTCGGCCCCGCCACCAGCGTGACCGCCGCCCCGCGCGCCGCCGCCGCCTCGGCGATGGCGAACCCCATCTTCCCCGTCGAGCGGTTGCCCACGAAGCGCACCGGATCGATGGCCTCGAACGTCGGCCCCGCCGTCACCAGCAGCGCCCGCCCCGCGAGATCGCGCGCGCCCGCGAGGATCGTCTCCGCCGCCGACACGATCTCGTGTGGCTCGCTCATCCGCCCCGAGCCGACCCAGCCGCAGGCCAGCTCGCCCGACCCCGGCCCGACGACGAACGCGCCGCGCGCGCGCAGCGTCGCCACGTTCGCCACCGTCGCCGGGTGGTTCCACATGTTCACGTTCATCGCCGGCGCGACGAGGAGCGGCGCCTTGCAGGCCAGCGCCACCGTCGTCACCACGTCGTTCGCCAGACCGTTCGCCAGCCGCGCGATCAGATCCGCCGACGCCGGCGCCATCACCAGGAGCTCGGCGCGATCGGCCAGCTCGATGTGGCCGATGGTCGCCTCCATCTGCAGATCGAAGGTGTCGACGGCGACGGGGTGCTGCGACAGCGCTTGGAACGTCAGCGGCGCGACGAACCGTTGCGCGCCCTCGGTCATCATCACGCGGACCTCGGCGCCTGCCTTCACGAACAGGCGCACGAGCTCGGCCGCCTTGTAGGCGGCGATCCCGCCCGAGACTCCGAGGACGACGCGACGGCCGGCGAGCATGGCGGTAGCCTAGCGCTCTTACGGCGCGGCGTCGCGCGGCAGCGACGACTGGTCCTCGCGCGAGCGCTCACGCTCGTCGCGGCGGGCCTGCCACATCTGGTAGCGCTCGGTGATCGCCGGCCCCGCCCACACGACGATCTGGTGCGTGGGGTTGAGCTCCTTCAGCTTCTGGAGCTCGCGGTAGGCGCCGTCGATGCTGGTCTGCGCCATCAGGATCGCGACCTGCGCGCGCGTGAACTTCGGGTCGCGCGCGAGCGCCTGCCGGAAGAGCTCGACGGCCTTGGTGTGATTGTCGTAGCGATCGAGCTGCTCCTGCCCGCGGAGGAAGGTGGCGCCATTCGACTGCGGGTGGCGCGTCTCGATCTCCTTCATCATCTCGCCGAACTTCGCCCAGTCCTCCTTCAGGTGATAGAAGTCGGCGGCGATGCGGTACGACTGATAGTCGTTCGGGGCGCTCTTCATGAGCTGCTCCGCCTCGGCGAGCCCCTTCGCGAGGTGTCGCTGCGCCTGCTTGCGGAGCGCCGACTCGATGCCGGCCAGCTCCTTGAGCTGCGCGGCCACGCGCTCGCGCCGCGTGCGCTCGGTGGGCTTGAGGACGCGCACCGCACCCTTGTACTCGTAGAGCGCCGCCTCCTGGCGAAGCTCGACGGTGGCGCGCTCGAGGAGCTCGGCCAGCATGCCGAGCGCCTCACCCCAGGAGATCTCGATCTGCGCCGCGAGCGTCTGCGTCTTCGGATCGGTCTTGCCCTCCGCCCACTTCACGCCGTCGGCGAAGAGGTCGGTCTGGTCGCGGCGGAGGATCTCGAGGAGGTCCTCGTTCGACTTCGGCTGATGGAGCGGATCGTTCGCCGGCGCGAGCCCGCGCGTGCGGCGCTCCTCGTAGGCCTTGATGATGCGATCGGCCTCCTCCGACGAGAGCTGGGCCTCGTCGGCGGTGCGGGTGACGGCCGAGGTGGTGGCGCAACCGGCGACGGCGATGCCGAGCGCGAAGCTGAGGGCGAGCGTGCGGGGCGTCCGGGTCATGGCGACGGTGTAGCGGCCCGAGGCGCCCGCGGTCAAGCACGCGCTCAGGTGCGGGGGCGCTCCCCTCGGAGATCCCAGGCCGCGCGGAACAGGAGCAGCACCCGGAAGCGCGGCGAGGCGACGTCGGACGTGAGCCCGCCGCCGGCGGCGAGATCGAGGTCGCAGCGCCCGAGGCCGAGCCGCACGCCGCCGCGCAGCTCGACGGGGCGCGACCCGCGCTCGGAGCCGGCGGCCCCCGCGGCCTCGAGGAGGAGGCGCAGGCGGACCGCGCCGGTCGCGCTCTCCCACGGCTCACCGACGATGCCCGCCGACCAGGTGAGCTCGTCGCCGAGGCGGGTGGCGTAGATCTGGCGCTCGGGGGCGAAGCGCGCGCCCAGCGCGGCGACGAGGACGATATAGGGTAGACGATAATCGACGATCAGGCGCGGCTCGACGGTGACGCCGTCGGTGGCGGCGAAGTCCGACTGCCCGCCGAGCGGCACGGTGAGCTGCAGCATGAGCCCGGCGTGGAGGCCGCGCGACGCCGCGTCCCCCGCGAAGTTGACCTTCAAGCGCAGCCGCAGATCGCCCGCCGCCGTCGACGCCAGCGGCCGCGTGTCGTCGCTGGTGCCCGCCAGGCGATCGCCCGCGGCGTGCAGGATGAAGGGCGCGCCGACGGCGAAGGCGATCCGCTTCCAGAGGCCGAGCTCGGCGCCGAGGTCGAGCGCGAGCTGCTCGCGCACCGGGCGCGAGACCAGCTCGCCGGTGAAGCGGTTCTCGAGGCGCAGCGGGTCGGCGATGAACGACAGCGACGCGGCGACCGACATTTTGAGGAACGGCGTCGTCGCCGCGCCCTCGCTCCCGAGGAGCGCCGCCGGGCCGATGCCGGGGGCGAAGCGATCGACGGCGACGCCGGTGCAGGCCGTCGGGGGCGGATCGGCCGCGCGCGCCGCCGGCGCCATCACTGCGACGACGAGCAGCGCAGCGACGGGAGCGGCGCCCCTCATCTCTCCTCGGCGTAGATGCGCCCCGGCGGCACGTGGCCGTAGCGTAGCGCCCGGAGGCGCGCGCGCAGGAGCCGGAACAGCACCTCGTCGCGCGGCAGGCCGCGCTCGCGCGCGTCGGCGCTGATGCGCTTCAGCTCGGGCGCCGCCTCGCGCGGGTGGAACTGGAAGGCGCGGGTGAAGAGCAGCTCGGGCGGCGTCACCACGTTGGCGACGACGCGCGCCTCGAAGACCTCGCCCTCGGCGATCCCCGGCAGCCGCCGCCGCTCGGTCACCTCGAGGTGCGCGCCACCGAGGAGATCCTCGAGCGCGAGGTGCCCCTTGCCGAGCTCGCGCACGAGGAAGAGGCTGCGGTGCGAGCGGCCGAGCGCGTGCGCCCAGCGCCCCTCGAGGTCGTCGAGCGGCTCCTCGGCGAGGAACCGGTCCACAGGGGGGCGACCTTCCCGTCGCCCCTCGTCCGGCAGAGCCGGACGAGCCTCCCCCGGCCGGCGCGCGTCCCCGTCGAGCGTCCCCGGGCGTTCGAGCGCGAACCACTCGAGGAACGCGGTGGTGCGCTCCTCGTAGAGCGGGTCGTCGTCGAAGACGCGGCCGGCGCGCTCGGCCCACTCCTCGCGCGCCGCGAGGAGCTCCGGCTCGCGCCGTGCGGCGTACGCGATCACGCGGTCCAACACGGCGGAGAGCATTTTTGTCTAGCGCGAACCCTCGTCGATGAGGCGCGCGAACCGCTCGAACAGGTAGGCCGCGTCGTGCGGGCCGGGCGACGCCTCGGGGTGGTACTGCACGCTGAACGCCGGGCGGCCGAGGACGCGCATCCCCTCGACGGTGCGATCGTTCAGGTTGACGTGCGTGAGCTCGGCGCCGGTGGTCCCCGACTTGGCAATCGAGTCGACGTCGACGCAGAAGCCGTGGTTCTGCGACGTGATCTCCACCTTGCGCGTCGTCAGATCCATCACCGGCTGGTTCGCGCCGTGGTGGCCGAACTTCAGCTTGTAGGTCTTGCCGCCGAGCGCCAGCCCGAGGATCTGGTGGCCGAGGCAGATGCCGAAGAGCGGCACGCCCGCCTCGAGGATCCCGCGCGTCGCGTGGATGGCCGAGGTCACCGCCGCCGGGTCGCCGGGGCCGTTCGAGAGGAAGACGCCGTCGGGCCTCTTCGCCAGCACCGCGTCGGCGCTGGTGGTCGCCGGCACCACCGTCACGCGGCAGCCGACGTCGACGAGGCGGCGGAGGATATTGCGCTTGACACCAAAGTCGAAGGCGACGACGTGCTTGGCGCCGGCGCCCGCCTTCACCGGCGGCGCGTCGAGCGTGTGGCTGCCCTCGGTCCACTCGTAGGCCTCGGCGCAGGTCACCTCGCGCACGAGGTCGCGCCCCTCGAGCCCCGGCGTCTCGCGCACGCGCGCGACCAGCGCCGCGTCGGAGAGCTTGGCCGGATCGACGGAGGTGATGACCCCACGCATCGCGCCGAGGTCGCGCAGGCGGCGGGTGATGGCCCGCGTGTCGACGCCGGCGATGCCGGGGATTCCCGCTTGACGCAAACGCTCGTCGAGCGTCGCATCGGCGCGCCAGTTCGACGACACCGGCGAGAGCGTGCGCACCACGAACCCGGACAGGAAGGGGCGCCCCGACTCCTCGTCGACGGCGTTCCAGCCGACGTTGCCGATCTCGCTGGCGGTCATGACCACGATCTGCCCGCGGTACGACGGGTCGGTGATGACCTCCTCGTACCCGGTCAGCGCGGTGTTGAAGACCACCTCGCCGGCGCCGTCCGTCTCGGCGCCGAAGCCGACGCCGCGGACCACCGTGCCGTCCTCGAGCGCGAGCCGCGCGATGCGCGAGGTCATCGGGCACCTCCCGCCGCGGCCGGCGCTCCATCGCGATAGACCACTTTGCCTCCGACGAGCGTCATGGTGACGCGCCCGCGCAGCTCCCAGCCGTGGAACGGCGTGTTGCGCGACTTCGAGCGCGATTGCGCGCGGTCCACCGTCCAGGCGCGCGCGGGATCGAAGAGCGTGACGTCGGCGACGGCGCCGCGCGCCAGCGTCCCGGCGGGCAGCTCGAAGCAGCGCGCCGCGCCGACCGTCAGCTTGCGCACCAGCTCCGGCAGCGAGAGCACCTTCTCGTCGACGAGCTTCATGCAGAGCCCGAGCGCGGTCTCGAGGCCGATCATCCCGAAGGCCGCCTGATCGAACTCCACCGCCTTCTCCTGCGTCGCGTGCGGCGCGTGATCGGTGGCGATGCAGTCGATCGTCCCGTCGGCGAGCCCCTCCTTGAGCGCCGCGACGTCGGCGTCGGTCCGGAGCGGCGGCGCGCACTTCGTCGCCGTGTCGTACGAACAGCAGGCGACGTCGGTCAGCGTGAGGTGGTGCGGCGTCACCTCGCAGGTGACCGGCAGGCCGCGCCGCTTGGCCTCGCGCACCGCGCGCACCGACGCCGCCGTCGAGATGTGCGCCACGTGATAGCGCGCTCCCGTCCAGGCGACGAGCTCGAGGTCGCGCGCGACCATCACCGACTCGGCCATCGCCGGCTGCCCGCGCAGCCCGGCGCGCGTCGAGGCCGGCCCCTCGTTCATCACGCCGCCCGCCGACAGCGTGAGGTCCTCGGCGTGCTGCACGACCGGCAGCCCGAAGGTGCGGGCGTACTCGAGCGCGCGGCGCATCAGCTCGGCGTTCATCACCGGGCGCCCGTCGTCGCTGACGGCGACGATCCCGGCGTCCTTCATCTCGCCCATCTCGGCGAGCGTCTCGCCCTTCAGGCCCTTCGAGATCGCGCCGATCGGCAGCACGCGGATCGACGCCGCCTCGCGCGCGCGCCGCACGATGAGCTCGGTCACGGCGCGGTTGTCGTTGGGCGGCTGCGTGTTCGGCATGCAGCACACCGTCGTGAAGCCACCGGCGGCGGCCGCCTCGGCGCCCGAGACGATGTCCTCTTTGTACTCCTGCCCCGGCTCGCGCAGGTGCACGTGGAGATCGACGAACCCCGGCGCGACGACGAGCCCGCGGCAGTCGACGACCTCGGTGTTCGCCGGACGCGCGCCCAGCTCGGCGGCCGGGCCGACGTACGCGATTACACCGTTGTCGACGAGAACATCAGTGACCCGGTCGAGCCCGCTCGCCGGATCGAGGACGCGCCCACCCTGAAGGAGAATCGGCACGCCGACTGTGTAGCAAATCGCCGCCGAAAAGTGTGCGGGAAGTCTAACGCGACGCGCCTACGCGCCGCCTAGGCGACGCGGACGACGAGCGGGCCGAGCGCGGCGACCAGGGCGGCGGTCGCCTGCTCGACGGCCGCGGCGTCCTTCGACTCGAGCGTCACCTTCACGCGGTAGTCGGTGTCGTCGAGCTTGGGGTAGCTGCCGACGGCGACGGTCGGGTGCGCCGCGACGACGTCGTCGAGGTGCTGCGCGATCGTCCCCTCCTCGGCGCTGGTGTAGATCTGCTTCAGGTGGAAGGGCGCGACGCGGAAGCGCTCGCGGATCGAGTCGAACTTGCGGCGGAAGATCTCGGGGACGCCCGGCAGGATGTAGACGTTCTCGCAGGCGATGACCGGCCACGACGGGTGGTCGCCCCCGACGAGCGAGGCGCCCTCGGGGACGTCGCACATGCGGAGGTTGCGCTCGACGAGCCGCTCGCCGTAGAAGCCGCGCATCAGCCGCTCGAGCTCGGGGTGACGCACGACCCCGCGGCCGAACGCGCGCGCCACGCCCTCCATCGTGAGGTCGTCGTGCGTCGGGCCGACGCCGCCCGAGGTGAAGACGTGCGTGAAGCGCGCGGCGAAGTCCTTCACCGTCGCCGAGATCTCCTCGAGCGTATCGGGGATCACCGCGATCCGGCGCAGCGCCGTGCCGAGGGCGCGCAGCTCCCGGATGAGGTACTGCGCGTTCTCGTCGACGACCTTGCCCGAGAGGATCTCGTCGCCGATGAGGATGATCCCCGCCGTGGCCATGCGCGCTGCATCCTACCAGCCGAACCGCGTTCGTGGTATTCGGTCGGTCCGATGGCGACGGCCACGGACCGGGACGCGGGCCTCACCGAGAAGCGCGAGCTCCTCGACGAGGCTGGGATCGGGAGGGCGCTTCGGCGCATGGCGCACGAGATCCTCGAGCGGAACCCGGGGGCGCCACCGCTCCTCGTGGGCATCCGCTCGGCGGGCGTGCCCCTGGCCGAGCGGCTGGCGCGCTACGTCGCCGAGGCGGGCGGAGGCGGCGCGCCGTCGCCCATCGGACGGATCGACATCACCCTCTACCGCGACGACGTCTTCGATGGGCTGCCCAAGCCCGAGGTCGGCTCGACCGATCTGCCGGGCCACTCGGCGGCCGGACGCACCGTCGTCCTCGTCGACGACGTCCTCTACACCGGGCGCACCATCCGCGCCGCGCTCGACGCGCTGATGGACTACGGCCGCCCGAAGGCGGTGCAGCTCGCGGTCCTCGTCGACCGCGGCCACCGCGAGCTCCCCATCCAGCCCGACTACGTCGGCGTGGCGGTGCAGACCTCGCGCGCGGAGATCGTCCGCGTCGCCCTGACCGAGCTCGGCGCGCCGGGCGATCGGGTCGTCCTCAAGGAGAAGGAGAAGCGCTCGTGACCAGCGGCGCAACGTGGCGGCACCGTCACCTCCTCGGGATCGAGCAGCTCTCGTCCGAGGACATCGTGCAGGTCCTCGATCTCGCCGAGACCTTCGTCGAGATCAACGAGCGCCCGATCAAGAAGGTCCCGACGCTGCGCGGGCGCACCGTCATCAACCTCTTCCTCGAGCCGTCGACGCGCACGCGCACCTCGTTCGAGATCGCCGCCAAGCGCCTCTCGGCCGACGCCGTCAACATCTCCGGCTCGACGTCGTCGACGGTGAAGGGCGAGACGCTCCTCGACACCGCGCTCAACCTCCAGGCGATGGCGCCCGACGTGATCGTGCTGCGCCACTCGAGCTCGGGCGCGCCCCACTTCATCGCCAAGCACGTCGAGGCCGCGGTCATCAACGCCGGTGACGGCACGCACGAGCACCCGACGCAGGCGCTCCTCGACTGCGCGACGATCCGCAAGCACAAGGGGCGCATCGCCGGCCTCACCGTCGCCATCTGCGGCGACATCGCGCACTCGCGGGTGGCGCGCTCGGACCTCCTGGCGCTCACCCGCCTCGGCGCGACGGTGCGCCTGGCCGGGCCGCACACCATGCTCCCCGTCGGCATCGAGCAGATGGTGGAGCCCGGGCGCGTCGAGGTGCACGCGCGGCTCGAGGGCGCGCTCGACGGCGCCGACGTCGTCATCATGCTGCGCATCCAGGGCGAGCGGCTCGGCGCGGTCAGCCTCTTCCCCAACACGCGCGAGTACAGCCGCTACTTCGGCCTCGGGCTGCGCATGGCCGCGCGCCTCAAAGAGGACGCGATCATCATGCACCCCGGGCCGATCAACCGCGGCGTGGAGCTCGATCCGGCGATCGCCGACGGGCCGCGCTCGGTGATCCTCGATCAGGTGAGCTACGGCGTGGCGGTGCGCATGGCGCTGCTCTACCTGATGGGCGGCGGCACCACCGCCGAGTCGTGATCAGTAGGTGAGGTAGAGGCGCGACGTCCGCCCGTCGCTGCGGACGTCGGCCGGCTTCTTCACCGCGATCAGCTCGTCGCGATCGGGCAGGTAGAGGCCGAGGTGGTGGCGCCCCGGCACGAGCGGGATGCGCTCGTCGTTCGGGCAGTCGCGCCCGGTGTCGGCGTCGTCGACGAAGATGCGCAGCGGCAGCCCGGCGGTCAGCTTGCAGCGCACCTTGAGGCCTCCGTGGCCGACGAGCGCGCCGGGGAGGCGCGCGGGCTGGAGGACGCGCACGACGGTGCGCTTGCCGTCGACGTGCAGCGGCTCGCGCACCAGCTCGTAGCCGTCGAGGAGCAGCGCCAGGCGATGCGCACCCGTCGCCAGGCCGAGCGCCGTCGGCGTGCGGCCGCGCGCGACCCCGTCGACGATCACCAGCGCGCCCGGCGGATCGGTGGAGATCTGCACGCGCGTCGCGCCGTCGGCGGAGCGCGGCGCGACCGCCGCGGCCTCCGGCTGCTCGACGGACGGAGCCGGCGCGCGCTTTCCGAGCGCGCCGCGATCGGGGGCGACTGCCGACGGGCGCGCGGCCTCGGCGCCGCCGCGCCCGCGCCACGCCAGCACCAGCCCGAACACCAGCGCGCCGACGACGACCAGCCCCGACGCGCCGATCGCCAGCGCGCGCGCCCACACGCCGAAGCGCGCGCGCACCGGATCGCGCAGCGCGGTCAGCGGCAGCGTCGGCGGCGGCGGCAGCGTCGACGGCAGCGAGGCCATCAGCGACTGCTGCTCGGGCAGCGGCACGCGGTTGGTGATCTGCGACTCGAGCGGCTCGGCGAGCCCGGACGCGTCGCCGGCGGGCGCCTCCTCCAGGAGCGCGTCGGCGTCGTCGAGCTCGGGGACGTCGGGCGCGAGCCCGAGCCGCGGCGCGCGCGCGGCCGAGACCAGCGCGCCGAGCGACATGCGCGCCGTCAGCTCGCCCATCACCGTGAGCTGGATGCGCGGGGCCTCGCGCCGCTCGACGAGCGCCGTCGCCCGATCGCCATCGCCCTCGCCCTCGTCGCCCTCGCCCTCGCCCTCGCCCTCGCCCTCGTGCGACACCACACCCTCGACGACGACGCGCGGCCGCGCCGCCTCGAACAGCCCATCGAGCTCGGCGAGGAGCGCGCCCATCGACGGGTGGCGCGCGTCGGGATCGTGCGCGCAGGCGCGATCGACGATGCGCCCGAGCGCCGCGGTGGCCGCCGCGCGATCGTCGGTGTCCTCGTCTTCGTCGGGGTCCGCGCCGCGCGCGTCGAACGCGCCGCGCGGCCCGATCGGCGACGGCCGCACCGGCGCGCACAGCCGCTGCCCGAGCCGCCCGATGGCGAACACGTCGCTGCGCGCGTCGTACCACGCGCCACCGGCGACCTCCGGCGCGAGCGCGCGCAGATCGAGCCCGGGCGGCGGCGCCGCCAGCCAGCCCGGCCGCACCAGCGACGGGATCAACCCCGCGTCGAGGAGCCGCGGCCGCCCATCGGGATCGATGACGATCGCCGCCTCGGTGATCGCCAGGTGGCACAGCCCGAGCGGCCCCGCCTCGGTGCGCGCGTGCGCCTGCGCCATCGTCCAGGTGATGTCGCGCAGGATGCGCAGCACGAGCTCGAGCGGGATGCGCCGCCCGCGCGCGTAGAGCCGCTCGCGCATCTCGTCGAGCGGCAGCCCGCGGATCGCCTCGGCCACGAGGTGGAGCCGATCGCCGTCGACGCCGACGTCGTGGACGCGCACCAGGCCATCGAGCGGCACCTGCGCCGCGTGGCTCACCGCGCGGATGAGACGCGGGCGCAGCGCCGGATCGTCGCTGAGCGCGGGGTGCACGCGGACGATCGAGACCTCTTTCTCGAACCCGCCGAGGCCGTAGAGCTTGGCCCGCCAGCGCTCGCCGACGGGGCCGATGCCCAACCGTTCGAGACAGTGGTAACGCCCGACGAAGACCGCGTCCCCATCCACCACGTCCACCATCGCGTTTGTAAGCAAAAACTACCACGCACGCTCCGCGTCATCAGCGGGCGACAAATGACGTTCGTCACCTCACGAACGAAACCGGGCCAGATCGAGCACGCGCGCCTCCGGGTCGTCGGCGCCGAAGGAGAGCTCATCCCAGGCGCGCGGCCGTTCTCGATAGACAAAAAGCCACGGCCCGGCGCCCGCGACCCCAGCGCGATCGGCGGCGGCGAGCCAGCGCGCGAGGTGGCGCGCGCGCGCGCGGCGCGACGGCAGCGCGATCCCCATCTCGCCGACGACGAGCGGCTTGCCGGCGGCGTGCGCGCGGCGCGCGTGCTCGGAAATCCACAGCCCGCCGAGCGCCGTCGGCAGGCCATACTTGTGTGGATAGAGGTGCACCGACGCGAGGTCGACGTCGGGGCAGGCGAGGTGCGCCGAGAACGACGTCGCAGTCGACGGCGCGAAGAGGTGCGGCGCGGCGCGCACGAAGCGCGGGTCCCAGCCCGCGGGGCTCACGTCCTCGCCCTCGTCTCCGACGGAGACCAGCTGCCGCGCGTGCGCCTTCACCGCGCGCGCCGCCGCCGCCACCCACGCCTGCAGGCCGCTCCCCGGCGGCGCCCCCGGTGCGTCGGCGGTGCGCCCGGCGGCGTCGCGCCCGCGCGGCTCGTTGCACAGCTCCCACGCCACCACCGTCGCGTCGTCGCCGTAGCGCAGCCCGGTCAGCGGGTTCACGCGCTCGAGCAGCGTCGCCACGTGCGCGGCGTAGGCGGCCCGCGCCCCCGCGTCGCGATAGAAGCGCGCGTCCCCCTCGACGGCGTCGGCCGCCCCGGACCACACCATCGCCTGCCGCGCGCCGCCGTAGGCGTTCCAGTGATCGGCGAGCGCGAGGAGGAGGCCGACGCCGTGCACCCGCGCCCGCGCGAGCAGTCGGTCGAGCCCCGCCAGCCCAATTTCACGATAGACAGAAAGACCGCGCCGGATCCCGGTGTCGTCCTTCAGCGGGTCGTCGTTGAAGGCCCAGGCGCGCACCACCGCCGCCCCCAGCCGCCGCGCCGAGGCCAGCGTCTCGTCGACGACGTCGAGGCGCCCGCGCGCCGCCTCCTCCTGCAGGTAGTAGGCGTTCAGCAGCCGGAAGCGGAAGGGGCGCCCGTCGCGCTCGAGCCGCGGCGCCCCGTCGGGCCCGCGCCTGACGACGACGTACCCGAGGCAGAGCGCGTCCCGGTCGCCCACGCCCCTATGGTACGCTGGCTGCCAATCATGACCATGTCCTTCGGGCATGACGCTCCTCCGCACGAGGCCGCGAAGTGGCGCTTCGTTCGACGCCGCGCCTACGCCGCCTTCCAGGGGCACGGCTATCGCGAGGCGCAGCCCTCGCCCCTCGAGCCCGCCGGGCAGGCCGCGCGCTCGGGCGGCGGTGACGCCTTCGCCGTCGGGGACGGCGCCGAGCTGCGCCGCGACGGCGTGGTCTCGCTGGCGCGCGCCTTCGCGCACCTCGCGCCCGTCGACGAGGTGTTCGCGCGCTGGATGACCGCCGGCAACGTCTACGACCCGACGCCGGCGGGCGCGCTGCGCTGGCGCGCCTTCCACGCCGTCTCCGGCATCGTCGTCGGCGCCGGCGAGCCTGCCGCGGAGGCCGAGGTCGCGGGGCTGCTGGTCACGCTGGCGCGCGATCTCGAGCTGCGCGACGCCGAGGTGGTCCTCGGCGCCGTCGGCGACGACGACTCCGCGGCGCGCTTCCTCGCCGCCTGCGTCGAGCTCCTGCCGCTGCGCTGCGCGGTCTGCCGCGCGCAGAACGAGAGCGATCCCTTGCGCTTCCTCGGCTGCGACGACGAGGGATGCCGCGCGCTCGCCGCCTCCGCCCCGCCCTACCGCGACTTCGTCGGCGTCGACGATCTGAAGCACCACGAGGCGGTGCTGGCGACGCTCGAGGCGAGCGGCATCGTCGTCCGTGACGAGCCGCGCCTCGCCTTCGGCGCCGGCCGCTACAACCGCACCGTCCTCGAGCTGCGCGCGCGGCCCGATGCACCCGCGCCGCTCCCCGAGGGCGCCGCCCCACCGGCGCCGATCGTCGTCGCGCGCGGCGGCCGGCGCGACGCGCTGATGCCGCTCTTCGCGCGGCCGCTCCCGCTCGTCGGGCTGACCATCGGGGTCGCGCGCATGTCGGCCTGCGTCCCCGGCGAGGGCGAGAGCTACGAGTCGAGCTGCGAGGTCCTCTTCGCCGCCCGCGGCGCCGCCGCCCGCGCCTTCGCCCTCAAGGCCGCCGCCGTCGAGCGCGCGCGCGGCTTCCGCGTCGACGTCGATCTGCGCGAGGTCGGCTGGGCCGATCAGCTGCGCCGCGCCGAGCAGGTCCGCGCGCGCGTGGTCGTCGTCGTCGGTGAGGTCGAGCGCAAGAAGGGCGAGGTCGCCCTGCGCGACATGACCACGCGCGAGGTGCGCCACATCCCCGAGGAGCGCCTCAGCTTCGAGATCAAGCGACTGCTGCGCTGACGCTGTCGCGCGCGCGCAGCACTGCTGCAGCGCCGACGCAGCAGGAGGTGCCGCGTCATCGGGACGCGCTCCGGCTCCGTCGATGGAGCCGGGCTTGCACGACGGCCGGGCATGGACGCCCCTCGTCGCGCCGCCGCTCCTCTCCTGCTCGTCGCTCTCGTCGGGGGAGGCTGCGCCGCCCAGCCCCCTCCGAACGAGCCGCCGCGACAGACCACCCTCCGTTTCGTGCTCGACAAGATTACGCTGCCGACCTCCGAGGCGGACTTCGCGTACGACCTGGTGACGGAGGGAGGTGCCGCACCGAAGAACGGATTCGCGCGCTGGCTGTCGACGCTCCGCAAGTACGACCTCGCGCGTGAGGACAGCGCCGATCTCCTGTCGGCGGGGGTGATCGACATCGCGGCCGAGCTCACCACCAGCGATCCAACGCTGCAGGAGGACGACGCCGCCACCCTGCGCCTCTCGTCGCCGCATCCAATCGGCACGCCCCAGTCGCTCGTCCTGCCCGCCCGCATCCACGCAGGGCGCGTCGAGACGGTCCATCCGCGCCGACTCGGAGTGCCCCGACCGTCGTTCGTCTTTCCCATCCCGATGCTGCGGTACAGGGGCGCCTCCGGCCTGTTCCTCTACGCGGTCGCCATCACCCTCGAGCGCGAGCCGAGCGGAGCGCTGTCCGGCGGATTCCATGGCGCGTTCATCGCCTGGGACGGGATGGGCGAGGACGTCGGCCTCGCGATCGAGCGGGCCGGCGCCGAGCAGCGAACGCTGCTCCTCTCGTTCGACACCAATGGCGACAACCAGCTCTGGTCCGATGAGGTGTGGCGCTCCCGCTTGATGGCCGGCGCCGAGCCCGACATCGCGCTGGCGTACGACGTAGACCGCCCGACGATTCCCGGAGCGCGTCCGAACGCGCTCTCCGTCGGGTTGGGCGTTCGACTCATCCCCTGCGCGCAAGGCACACTGCCGCCTGCGCGTCCCCGACGATCACTGCGCCGACGCCGTCATCGACGCCGACGAGACCGACTGGGATTGCGGCGGCAGCCGCTGCCGCCCGTGCGACCGCGGCCGCTGCTCCGTCGACGCCGACTGTGCCAACACCGCCTGCGTGCGAGACGACGGTGGCCAAGGCCGTCGCTGTGCGCCGGCGCGCTGCGACGACGGACGACTCAACGGCCTCGAGAGCGACGTCGACTGCGGCGGGCGGTGCGCCCCCTGCGCGCGCGGCTCGCGCTGCACGCTCGACTCCGATTGCGCGACGGGGCTGGTCTGTCGCCGACGGGAGTGCCAGTGACGCGGCTCGCCCCTGCCGGGCTCAGCCGCGGCGCCGCCGGCCGACGAACAGGACCAGCGCGATCGCCAGCGCCCCGACGCCCGCCAGCCAGTAGGCGCGCGTCGGCACCGCCCGCGGGCGCGGCTCGCCCAGCGTCGGCGCGCCGAAGCTGGCGACGAGCTCGGCGGCGAGCACCTTGCCGCCCGGGCGCCGATCGGTGACCACCTCGATCGGCGGTGCCCCCGCGTCCAAGCGCTTGACAGAAACTTCCAGCTCGTCGCCGCGCAGCGTCGCCACCAGGTAGTGGTGCTCGGCCGAGTAGGCCCGCCGCGCCGCGATGTCGGCGGCGTTGCAGTCCAGGCGCTCGTCGTACTGCGGCGCCCCGCCGCCGCCCGAGACGTAGTAGCGCACGCCGTTGCGCTCCATGCGCGCGTAGGCGTGGTCGTGCCCGGCGAAGACCGCGCGCACGTGGTAGCGCTCGAACAGCGCGACCCACTCGGCCTGCCGCGTGCCCGCACCGCAGTGCCGCCCCGTCGAGAGCGGCGGCTGGTGGAGGAAGACGAAGACGTCGCGCTCGCCGGCCGCCTCGGCCGCCGCGAGCACCTCGGCGAGCCAGGCCGCCTGTTCGGCGAAGCGGCCATTTCCGTCTAGCGCAATGAAGCGCGCCGGCCCCCAGCGAAAGGTGTAATAGAGGCGCTCGCGCCCGCGCTCGGGCAGGACGAAGAAGCGGCGGAAGTGCGTCGCCGTCGGGTCGCCGTGCAGCTCGTGGTTGCCGATGGCGGTGAACACCGGCAGCTCGGCCATGAGCGGCCGCTCGATGGTGAAGAAGGACAACCAGTCGTCGTCGTTCTCGCCGTCGGCGACCATGTCGCCGGTGTGCAGCGCCAGCTCGGCGCTCTCGCGGCGGGCCGCCTCGACGAGCCGCCGCTCGGTGTCGGCGCCGTTGCGGTTATCTCCGTAGACAAGAAAGGTGAGCGGCCGCCGCGCGCCCGGCTCGGGCGCGGTCGTCACCTCGGCGGTCGCGACGCGCGCCCCGCCGACCTCGACGGCGTAGCGGTACTTGCGCGCCGCCGCGAGGCCGCTGAACCGCGCCTCGTGGTGCGCCCCCTCGGTGCGCACGCGCCGATCCTCGACGACGGTCTCCGCCACCACCGGCCCGCTCGTCTCGAACGCGACGACGAACCCCGCCGGCCCGACGTCCTGCACGTACGGCCCGATCACCATCGAGCCCGAGCCCGAGCCCGAGCCCGTGCCCGTGCCCGAGCCCGTGCCCGAATCCGCCGACGCCGTAGCCGCGACGGCAACCACCGCCGCGACCACCCACCCCCGCACCGCCCTCACCGCGAGCGTCGCGTCGCGATCGCGAGCCGCCGCAACCCCGCGGCCTTCGCCAGCTCCATGACCGACACGACGCGCCCGTGGTGCGTCTGCTCGTCGGCCTGCACGATCACCTGCGTCTCGGGATCCTTCGCCTTCGCGTCGGCGAACCGCTTGGCCAGCGAGTCCGCCGAGATCTCCTTGCCGTCGACCACCATCTTCCCGTCGGTGGTGATGGCGACGGTGATGTCGTTCGCCCCCGGCGCGATCTCGCGCGTCGCGCCCTTCGGCAGGTTCACCTTCACGCCCGCGCGCGACGCCTGATCGGACGCCATCACCGACGAGGTCACCATGAAGATGATCAGCAGCACGAGGAAGATGTCGGTGAGCGGCGTGATGTTGATCTCGGCGAAGAGGCCCTCCTCCTCGCCGCCGCCCTCACTGCTCTTCGGGCCCCCCATCGCCATGGCTCAGGCCGACTCCGCCTCGGCGACCTTGGCGTCGCTCTTCTCCGCAGCAGCAGCCGCAGCAGCAGCCGCGACCTTGTCCGCCGGCTGCTCGCGCAGGAGCTCGACGAACTCCTCGGCCATCAGCTTCAGCTCGAGGCTGACGCGCGCCAGGCGCGACATGAAATAGTTGTAGACAACAACTGCCTCGATGCCGACGAGGATCCCGGCCGCCGTCGTGACGAGCGCCTCCGCGATCCCCGGGCCGACGACGTCGATGCCCGCCTGCTTGGTGGCGCCGATCTGCTCGAAGGCGCGCAGGATGCCCCACACCGTCCCGAACAGCCCGATGAAGGGCGCCACCGCGCCGATGGTGCCGAGCGACCAGAGCTGCCCCTTCAGCTGCAGCGCGACGCGCTGGCGCTCGCGATCGACCGCCGCCTCCAGCGCCTGCGGCGACGAGCGCCCGAAGCGCTCGAACCCGACCAGGAAGAACTCCGCCGCCAGCGACGTCGACCGCTCGCAGGCCGCCCGCGCGTCGGCGACGGCGCCGCGGTAGAGGCACCGCTTCACCGTCTCGGCGAGCGTGCGCGCGCGGTCGAGGAACCGCCACAGCGCCGAGATGCGCTCGACGCCCACGGCCAACACCAGCACCGAGCAGACGAGGATGACCGCGAGGGTGACCCCGCCGCTCTTCAGGATGTCGAGCCAGCTGTGATGCCCGAGCATTTCGTGAGAATATAGCCCCGAGGGGGGTCAGCGGCAAGGAATGAGCTACGCGTATCGACGCCGCAGCAAATAGGAAATCGCGTCCCGCGAGCAGCGCCCACAATACCCGTACTTCGTCTCCAGCGTCTTGAGCGTCGTCTCCACGCGGTCGAACGACTCGCGATCGAGCCGCCCCTTCACCTTGTCCGCCCCGTCGGCCAGATAGACCAGCGTGTCCTCGATGGTCTTCTTGACCACCTTCTTGCGCTGCTCGAAGTACGAGTCGCGCAGGAGCTGGAGCTGCCGCGGGAAGACCTGCGCGTAGTCGATCTTCTGCCCGGGGTGCTCGAGGCTCCAGGCGCCGATGCGCGAGATCAGCTCGCGCCGCCAGTCGTCGGGTTTCTGCTGGACACCAATCGTCTTCTCGACGTCGCCCATGAGGTCCTCGTCGGGATCCTCGAGCCGCCCCGTCGACGGGTTGCGCAGCTTCTCGCGCTTGACCCAGTGCGAGACGTTGGTCACGTACCGCCCGAGCAGGTCGCCGTACTGCCGCTCCTCGACGAGCCCCATCGACGAGCGCACCTCCTCGTCGACGAGATCGAGCCAGCGATCGCGCACGATCTGGATGAACTTGCGGTTCTCGTGGAACCCGCCCGGCAGCGGCTCCTGCTTGAGGAACTCGTAGACGCTGACGTTCTTGACCAGCTCCTCCATCTCCTCGAACAGCGCCAGCGGCGACACGCACCCGTACTTCGGGTTCTGCGCCGCGTTCAGCACCATCGTCTTCACCTCGCGCGGGCTCGCGCCGGTGCGCCCCTCGTAGTTCGGGTAGGCGTCCGACTCGCCCCAGATCTTGTCGAGGTTGGCGAGGAGCTCCTTGGTCTGCTCGCCCGAGAGCCCCTGCGGCGGCTGCCCCTTCGCGTAGAGCTCCGCCTTGTCGAGCGGCGTGAGGCGCGAGACGAGATCGGAGAGGCTCTTCGGGTACTTCTCCGGCAGGGGCTTGCGCATGCGGGTCAAGACCGCCCACAGCGCGGTGCACAGAGCGACGTGCGGCGCGACGTGCTTGCCGACGGCGTGCGAGGTGATCTGCTCCTCGTACACGCGCCGCTCCTCCTCGTAGTCGAGGAGGTAGGGCATGCGGATGAGCTCGATGCGCCCCTTGAACGACTGGAACTCGGGGATCTCCTTGAACACCGCGAGGTGCGCCTCGTTCGACGACCCGATGAACACGGTGTCGAGGAACAGGATCGTCGAGTCGACCGCGACCTGCGCGTGCTCGACGGTGCCGAGGAGGTACTTGTAGGCCTCGAGCGGCCGCTTCAGCAAGTCGGCGTATTCGATGAGGCCGCGGTTTCCCTCGACGAGCTCGCCCGATAGCTCGTGCAGCGACAGCGACTGCAGCGCGCTCGGCAGCGCCGCCAGCGAGCGGTCCATCGTCACCTGGCGCGCGCGCGCGTCGACGGCGAGCTGCGGCTCGACGGTGACGCAGCCCACCCGATAGCGGCGCGACAGATAGAAGCGCTCGATCTGGACGTGGCGCAGCACCTTGTGCCAGTCGCCCTTGTAGGCGACGAGCAGCGCCTCATAGATCTGCTTGTTCTTCTGCGAGAGATCCCCGTCGATGACGTAGTCCGACGGGACGATCCCGGTGCCCGCCAGCGCCTGCTCGAGGAGGCGGCGGCGGTGGCGCGCGGGAATCAGCAGCAGCGGGTTGTCGCGCAGCTCGTCGACCAGCTTGGCGTCGATCAGCTCGTCGTCGAGGTGGGCGTAGCTCTCGTCGGTGGGCGCGGTCGCGCCGCCCTCCCCCGCCGCGCCGCCACGGTAGCCGATGCCGCCGCGCTGCAGCTTCTGCGACGGGAAGATCCAGTTGAAGCGATAGAGCGCGCCCTCCTCGAGCGACGAGTAGTGCTCGAGCGCGCGCTGCAGGCAGGCGACGAACGTCGACTTCGCCGAGCCGTTCGGGCCGTGCAGGAGGATGAGCTTGTTGACCGCGCCCTCGCGCGCGAAGTTGCTGATGGCGCGGTAGACGCGCCCCTGGACCTCCTCCTGCCCGACGAGGCGGTCGCGCCCCCCGTCCCACGGGCAGTCGAAGAGGCGCCAGCGCGTGAGGCTCCCCCGAGGCGTCTTCACCTCGGCGGTGCCGAAGTGGTCGAAGACGTCTAGCAAATATTGAGCGGCGTTGCGCGCGAAGCGGCGCGGGTCCTTCTGGAACAGCGCAAAGAACTCACCGAAGGCCATGACGCGCTTGTTGCGCGTGTAGGCCGACTGGACGTCGGCCTGGATCTCGGCGAGCGCCTCGCGCTCGTCTCCGCTCGGCGGGGGAGCCACGGCCTTACTTCACCTCGACGGAGAAGGCCAGCTTCTCCTTCTTGGGGTCGCAGCTGTTGGCGCTGCAGACCGCGAACTTGATCTCGCCGGTGAAGTCCTTCTTGCCCGCGTCGGCGGCGGTGAACACCACCTCGAAGTCGGCGCCCGCCTCCTCGAACTTCGCCGCGTCCTTGGCCGTCAGCTTCGGCTTCTCGAGCGTCACGCCGGCCGGCGGCGCGACGGTGACCGACGTCGGATAGTCCTTGTTCATGTGGTAGCCGGAGCCGGGCGTGATGTGGATACGCGCCTTGGCCTTCTCGGCCTTCTTCACCGGAGGCGCCTCCACCTTCACGGTGTAAGCAGCGTCGGCAAACGCGGTAGCCGCAACGAAGGTGGTGCAAAGGCCCAACGAGACGAGTGCGGTTCGCAACATAGGACAGGCTCCTTCGAGAAGTGATACGCTGTCGACTCGGGCTTCATTTTCGCATGCGGAAGGCGCAGCAGCTAGGTCGATATCTCCTCCTCGACCGCATCGCATTCGGCGGCATGGCGGAGATCTACCGCGCGAAGACCTTCGATCGCGAAGGGCGCGTCCACCTCGTCGCCGTCAAGCGCGTCCTCAACCACCTCACGTCCGACGACGAGTTCATCAAGATGCTCGTCGACGAGGCGAAGATCACCGCCACGCTCAAGCACGACAACATCGCCCGCCTCTACGAGTTCGCGCACACCGACGACGAGTACTTCATGGCGATGGAGTGGGTGGACGGCAAGGACGTCCGCTCGCTCCTCGAGCGCCACCGCGCGCGCAAGCAGCCCATGCCGCCCGAGCACGCCGCCTGGATCATCATGGAGGTGGCGCATGCGCTGAACGCGGCGCACGCGCAGCGGGACAGCGACGGGCGGGCGATGCACATCGTCCACCGCGACGTGTCGCCGTCGAACGTCCTGTGCAGCTACGCGGGCGAGGTGAAGCTGTGCGACTTCGGCATCGCCAAGGCGACGTCGACGCGCGTGCAGACGAAGACCGGCGTCATCAAGGGCAAGGTGAAGTACATGTCCCCCGAGCAGGCGCTCGGACGGCGGCTCGACCACCGCTCGGACCTCTTCTCGCTCGGGTCGGTGCTGTACGAGATGCTGACGCTGGAGGCGCCCTTCCAGGCGCCGACCGAGGTCGAGCTCATCTTCGCGGTGCGCGACGCCCAGAAGCGCGACGCGCGGACCATCGTCCCGTCGCTGCCGGAGGAGCTGAACGAGATCGTCAACAAGGCGATGATGCGCTCGCGCTCGGCGCGGTTCCAGAGCGGGCGCGAGATGGCGCAGGCGCTGCGCGGGTTCCTCGATCGCTATCGGCCGGGGTATCGACGGAGCCACTTCGGCCGCTTCATGCGGCAGGAGTTCGCCAACGAGATCGAGAAGGAGCTGCGCCAGCTCGAGGAGTTCATCATCGACGACGTCGAGCCGTCGAAGGTGGGCGAGAACCTCATCGCCGACGCGCTCGGGCCGGACGCGCCCTACAGCCAGTTCACCGCGGCGTCGACGCTGCACGGGCTCGGCGGGCTGGGCCTCGACGGCGGCGAAGAGAGCAGCCACGCGCGCCGCCCGACCGGCAAGGGCGACCACGAGCTCACGCCGCGGGTGGTGCCGATCGACGACGAGCCGGCGCCCCTGCACGTCGAGCCGACGCACATCCTCGGGGCCGAGCGCGCGCCGGTGCGCGATCTCCACGTCGAGCCGACGCGGATCCTCATGTCGCCGTCGCCGCCGTCGCCGTCGTCGCCGCTGCCGGTCGATCTGCCGCACGCCCCGACGCAGGCCCGCGCGCCCGCCCCGCTGCCGCCGCCGCCGCCGTCGCCGTCGCGCGATCCCTCGCCGTCGCCGCTGCCCCTGCCGCCGCCGCCGCTGCCGGGCGGAGGCGGCGGCGTGCTGGCGATGCCGGGGGTCCCTCCGCCCGAGGCCCCGCCGCTGCCGCCGCTCACCGCGCGCCCGACGCAGGTCATCGAGCGCCCCGCCTTCCCGGCGCTGCACTCGCTCGAGACGCGCATCATCCGCATGCCGCCCGCCGAGCGGAAGGTCGTCGTCGCCCTCGACGACGAGGAGGAGGACACCACCTCCGTCCCGCTCGCCGACGACGACCTCGAAGAAGCCTGACCGCCCCGCTCCGGCGCGGGCGTCCCCTCACTCGAGCCGCAGCTCGACCGTCGCCGTGTCGTCGCTGCGGAGCTCGAGCTCGTCGGAGGTGACGCGCAGCCCGTTCGCCTGCGCGGTGGCCCGGCTCCGCCCCGGCGGCAGGCCGTCGAGCGTGACCTCGCCGCGCGCGTCGGTCTGGCCGCGCTGGCCGGCGATCGCCACCGTCGCCGCGGCGACCGGATCGCCGTGCGTGTCGAGGACGCGCGCGCGCAGCCGCGCCCCCCGCTGCATCACGAGCTCGAGATCGCGCAGCGTGATGTCGCGCGGCCGCGTCGCGGCGACCAGCGTCACCTCGCGCGCCACCGTCGCGTAGCCGGGCGCGCGGGCCTCGACGACGGCGGCGCCGGCCGGCAGCCCCCAGCCGCCGAAGCGCCCTCCCCCGTCGACGGTGAGCGCGCGCTCGCGCCCGCCCGCGCGCACCACGATCGCCACCCGCGCCGGCACCCGCCCGGTGGTCCCGTCGCGCACCGTCCCGTCGACGCCCGCGCCCGGCTCGAGCGCCACGCGCAGCTCGTCGCGCCCGGCGCGCGCGTCGACGACGCGCGGCACGAAGTCGGGGTGCACGATCTCGAGGCGGTGCCCCTCCCCGCCGAGCCCGTCGAGCCGGAAGGCCCCCGCGCGGTCGGTCAGCACCGCCGTGCGCGCCCCGCGCGGCCCGAGGAGCGCCACCTTCGCGCCCGGCAGCCCCACGCCCCGCTCGTCGACGACGACGCCGTCGAGCCGCGCCTCGACCTGCCGCAGGCGAAAATCGATTGACCATAAATCGCGCCGCTCGGCGAGCGCCACCGCGCGCGGCGCGCCCGCCCAGCCCGCCTTGCGCGGCGTGAGCGTGACGTCGTGCGTGAGGTCGTCGAGGCGGTACTGCCCCCGCCCGTCGGTCAGCGCGACGACTTTGTCGTCCAGCAGGATCTCCACGCCGGCGATCGGCAGGTCGCGCTCGTCGACGGCGCGGCCGGCCACGGTCTCCCCACGGCGGAGCGTCAGCCGCACCTCGGCCACCGCCCCGTCGCGCAGCTCGAGCGGATCGCTCGTCGCTCGCCCGGCGCGCGGGTGCGCGGCCGTCACCACCACCCGCCCCGCCGGCAGCCGCGTCACCCGAAAGGCCCCCCGCTCGTCGGTGCGCACCGCCGGCAGCTCGGCCGCGGTCGCCAGCGGCGTCGGCGGCGGGTAGGGGATCGGCCCGCGCAGGATCCCCAGCTCCCCGCTCGCCTCGAGGCGCGGATCGGGGGCGGTCGCCCCCGCCGTCGTGAGCGGCACGCCGTCGGGTCCGTCGCTGACGAGATCGACGCGCGCCGCCGCGACCGGCGCCCCCGCCTCGTCGACGACGACGCCGTTCAGCGTCGCGCTCCCCAGCGCCGGCGGCTCGTCCGGCGCCACCGCCGCGCGCGCGCCGCCGTCGACCACGGGCAGCCCACCGTCGACGGCGGGCGCCACATCGACCTCGACGGGGGCGCCGAGATCGGCCATCTTCCCCACGGGCGGCGGCGCCTGCCGCGGCCAGATCGCCCAGGCGGCGACGGCCGCGAGCGCGATCCCCGCCGCAAGGACGAGCAACCACCCGGTCGATCGCTGTTGCGCCCGCTCCGCCATCGTGTTACTGACTCTGCCCTCTGAGGGACCCCATGGCCAACATCTGCCACTACTGCGACAAGGGCCGGCTCGTCGGTCACAAGGTGAGCCACTCCAACATCAAGACAAAGAAGGTTCAGCAGCCGAACCTTCAGCGCGTTCGCGCGCTCGTCGACGGCGCTCCCCGCCGGGTCCGCGCGTGCACGCGCTGCCTCCGCAGCGGCGTCGTCACGAAGGTCGCGTAGCTCGCACTCCGCACTCGCCCGCGTCTGAGTTACCCTCGGGGGCATGTCGATCCACGGCCCCCCCCAGGAAGCCAACCTCCGCTCCTGCGAGCAGATGATCGAGGCGGTCCTCGAAGGCCGCGGGCTCGATCCACGCCAGAGTCGCATCCACAGCGCGTCGGGCCCCGCCTGGGGCATGACCCAGGGCTCGGCCGAGATCTACATCTTTCTCACCGCCGGTGGCAAAGGCGACAACTTCATCCAGGTCACGTCGCCCGTGATGCGCCCGTCGCCCGAAGCGATGGCCACCCCGTCGCTGTGGCGCCGCCTCCTCGAGCTGAACGCCACCGAGCTCACCGGCGCGGCCTTCGGCCTGCGCGACGAGCAGGTCGTCCTCACCACCGACCGCTCGACGCAGGGGCTGGACCGCAACGAGGTGGAAGAGATGATCCGGCGCGTCGCCAACTACGCCGACCACTACGACGACGCGCTCACCGAGGAGTTCGGCGGGCAGCGCCACGCCGACGTCAAGCTGTAGCGATCTCGGCGATCACCTCGACCTCGACGAGCGCGCCGCGCGGCAGCCCGGCGATCTGCACCGTCGAGCGCGCCGGCGGCGCCCCCGCCTCGGCGAAGTAGCTGGCGTAGATCTCGTTGACCGCCCCGAAGTCGGCGAGGTCCTGGAGGAAGATCGTCGACTTCACGATCGTCGCGAACGACGCCCCGCCTGCGCGCAGCACCGCGCTGATGTTCTCCATCACCTGCTTCGCCTGCACGCGCACGTCGCCGGTGCCGACCATCTGCCCCGTCGCCGGATCGAGCGGGATCTGCCCCGAGCAGAAGAGCAGCCGCCCGCCGCTCGTCGCCACCGCCTGGCTGTAGGGCCCGATCGCCTTCGGCGCCCCGTCGGTCGAGATCACGTTCTTCGCCATGTCGCGCTCCTATTTCTTCTTCAGCCCGGCGAACGCCGCCGCAAACGGATTGTTGAACGGCTGCTGCTTCTGCGGCTGCGGCGCGGGCGACGGCCCCGACGGCCGACGCGGCCCGCTTCCGTTTCCGTTCCCGTGCCCGTGCCCGTGCCCGCTTCCGTTCTGTCGCTCCGGCGGCTTCCCCGACGGCGCCGGCGCCGCCTGCGCCCCCTTGATGCTGAGCCCGATGCGCCGCCGCGCGAGGTCGACCTTCACCACCTTCACCGTCACGCGCTCGCCGACCTTCACCACCTCGGCCGGATCCTTCACGAAGCGGTGCGCCAGCTCGCTCACGTGCACCAGCCCATCCTGGTGCACCCCGATGTCGACGAAGGCGCCGAACTGCGTGACGTTGGTGACCACGCCCTTCAGGACCATCCCCTCCTTCACGTGATCGAGCTCGGTCACGTTCGGATCGAACCCGACCTCCTCGAACTCCGCGCGCGGGTCGCGCCCCGGCTTCTCGAGCTCGCCGAGGATGTCCTTCAGCGTCGGCAGCCCGCGCTTGTCGTCGACGTACTTCTCGAGCGCGATCTTTTTCGTCAACTCCTTATTCCCGACGAGCCCCTTCACGTCGACGCCGAGGTCCTTCGCCATCTTGGCGACGACGTCGTACGACTCCGGGTGGACCGCGCTCTCGTCGAGCGGATCCTCGCCGCCGCGGATCCGCAAGAAGCCCGCCGCCTGCTCGAACGCCTTCGGCCCGAAGCGCGGCACGTCGAGCAGCTGCTTCCGCGACCGGAACGCGCCCTTCTCCGCACGATAGGCGACGATGTTCTTCGCCAGCGTCTCCCCGACGCCGGCCACGTACTGGAGGAGCTTCACCGACGCCGTGTTCAGCTCGACGCCGACCGCGTTCACGCAGCTCTCGACGACGCCGTCGAGCGTCTTCTTCAGCGTCGGCTGGTGCACGTCGTGCTGGTACTGCCCGACGCCGATCGACTTCGGATCGATCTTCACCAGCTCGGCCAGCGGATCCTGCAGCCGCCGCCCGATCGACACCGCGCCCCGCACGGTGACGTCCTGGTCGGGCAGCTCCTCGCGCGCGACCTCGGAGGCCGAGTAGATCGACGCCCCCGACTCGTTGACCAGCACGATCTTCGCCGCGCCGAGCTTGCCCTCCTTCTGGAGCAGCTTCACGAAGGTCTCGGTCTCGCGGCTCGCCGTGCCGTTGCCGATGGCGATGGCCTCGACGCGGTGCTTGTTGACGAGGCCCACCAGCTCCGCCGCCGCCTCGCCGAGGCGCCGCTCCGACTGCGTCGGGAAGATGACCGTGTGGTCCTTGAGATCGCCTTTTTCGTCGAGCACGACGACCTTGCAGCCGGTGCGGAAGCCGGGGTCGAGCGCGAGGACGCGCTTGCCGCCGAGCGGCGCCTGCAACAGAAGATTCCGCAGGTTGTCACCGAAGACGCGGATGGCCTCGACGTCGGCCTTCTCCTTCGTGAGGAGGCGCACGTCGACCTCGATCGACGGCGCCAGGAGGCGCTCGTACGCGTCGACGAGCGCGCGCTCGAGCTCGCCCCCGAGCGGCGCCTTGGGCTTCGTCACCACGCGGTGGCGCACCAGCCCCTTGGCCTGCTCGACGTCGACGACGAGCGCCACCCGCAGGAAGCCCTCCTTCTCCCCGCGCCGCAGCGCGAGGAGGCGGTGCGAGGCGATGGTCCCCGCCGGCTCCTTCCAGTCGAAGTAGTCCTTGAACTTCTGCCCCTCCTCCTCCTTGCCCGCGATCACCGACGAGACGACGGTCCCCGACTGCATCGCGTGCTCGCGCAGCGCCGCGCGCACGTCGGCGCGCTCGGCGATCACCTCGGCGACGATGTCGCGCGCGCCCTGGAACGCCGCCTCGGCGTCGGGCACCTCCGGCCCGAGGAACGGCGCCGCCACCGCCGCGCGATCGCCGCCGACGTCGTCGCTCTCGGCGAGGATCAGCTCGGCCAGCGGCCCGAGGCCCTTGTCGCGCGCGATCGTCGCCCGCGTCCGCCGCTTGGGCTTGTAGGGCAGATAGAGATCCTCGAGCTCCTGCTTCGACAGCGTCTTGGTGATGCGCGACTTCAGCTCGGGCGTCAGCTTGCCCTGCGCCTCGATCTCCTTGAGGACGGTCTCCTTGCGCGCGTCGAGCTCGACGAGATAGGCGGCGCGCTCCTGGATGGCGCCGAGCTGCACCTCGTCGAGGTTCCCGGTCACCTCCTTGCGGTAGCGGGCGACGAACGGCAGGGTCGCGCCCTCGGCGAAGAGGCCGAGCGTGCGCTCGACCTGGCCGGGGGAGAGCTTGAGCTCCTCGGCGATGAGGCGGGCGTAGGACTGGGTCGCGGCAGCAACTGGGGTCGTCATGCGAGCCGCCATCAAAGCGCCGCCGCGCCGACGCTTCAATCTTGATTTCGCCGTTCGTGCTAGGGAGATCGCATGGCCGCCGCCGTCGTGTACTGGGTGCAGGATTTGCTCTTCACGTCGAAGATCCGGGAGACCGCGCGCCAGCTCGGGCTCGACGCGCAGGCCGCCCGCGATCTCGATGCCCTCGTCGCTGCCGCGCCGACCGCGAAGATGGTGATCGTCGATCTCCGGCGGCCCGGCGCGCTCGAGCTCCTCGAGCGGCTCGCCCGCGAGGCGCCGTCGACGCCGCGCGCCGGCTTCATCGACCACGAAGCCGTCGACGTGATCACCCGCGCGCGCGAGCTCGGCTGCACCGCCCTCGCGAAGGGCAAGTTTTCGACGGAGCTGCCCCGCCTCCTCGGCGGCGCCTAATTGGTCGGCGGCCGCTCCTGAAAGGCGGCGTAGCCGCGAGCGCAGCGTCGCCGAAGGAGTACTCCGAGGCGGCCGCCGAGGCCTGCGCGGGATCCACCATGATCAGCCAGCGCCGCTCACGGCCGGAGCGATCGGTGACGTAGACGGCGCGCAGCGTGAGTGGGCCCATCGCGAGCGGGCGCGTCGTCATCGCGCGGACGTCGGCAAAGCGGAGCAGCTCGACCCGCTTGCCGACGACGGCGCACCCCAGCTCACCGACGAAGCGGCTGGTCCGCGACCGCGGCCTCCCCTCGAGGACGAACCCCAACACCGCACCGAGGATCGGCCCGCCGATCATCGCCGCGAGGAACCAATCGGCGCGGTGCGCGATCAGGCCGTGCGAGCGCTCGTAGAGCCCCATCACGACGAAGGAGCCGACGAGCCCGACGACCGCGCCGAGACAGGCGCCGACGCCAGCCATCAACGCCGGCGAGCGCGCACCGGGCGGATCGGCGGGATCTCCGGCCGCGTAGAGGACCGGGCCGATCTCGACGGGAGGCGCACAGTGCGGCGTCCGATCTGCGGCGGTGTTCTGGGCGGCGACGACGCTCATGGGCGCGCTGTCGTACGGAACGTCGGTGACGATCTGTCAACGACCCGACGACACGATGGCGTCGGCGACGCGCAGCCCGTCGAGCGCGGCCGAGACGATGCCGCCCGCGTAGCCGGCGCCCTCCGCCGACGGATAGAGCCCCGGATGCGACGGCGACGCCAGCGAGGCCGCGTCGCGCACGATGCGCACCGGTGCGCTGGTGCGCGTCTCGACGCCGACGAGCTGCGCCTCGGCGCCGGCGAACCCCGGCAGCATGCGCTCCCACCGCTCGAGCGCGCGCGCCAGTGCCTCGCCGACGAACGGCGGCAGCGCCCCGCGCACGTCGCCCGGCACCACGCTCGGCCGATAGCTCGACGGCAGCGGCGCCGCCTCCGATTTGCGATTGACAAGAAAGTCGCGCACCCGCTGCGCCGCCGCGACGAAGCCGCCGCCCCCCGCGGCGAAGGCGCGCTCCTCGATGGCGCGCTGGAAGTCGATCCCGGCGAGCGGCCTCTCGACGCTGCCGCCGTAGTCGCGCGGCTCGACGGTGACGACGAGCGCGGCGTTGGCGAACGGCGAGTCGCGCCGCTTGAGGCTCATCCCGTTGGTCACGAGGCGCCCCTCTTCCGTCGAGCTGTTGACCACCCAGCCGCCCGGGCACATGCAGAAGCTGTAGCAGCCGCGCTCACCGCCGCCCGTCGCCGGCGTCGGGACCTGCGCGGTCACGTGGTAGAACGCCGCCGGCAGTCGCGGGTGCTCCCACGCGCGACCGTACTGCACGCGATCGATCAACGGTTGCGGGTGCTCGACGCGCGCACCGACGGCAAACGGCTTCGCCTCCATCGCCACGCCCTGCGCGTGCAACGCGGCGTACAGATCGCGAGCCGAGTGTCCCGTCGCCACCACCACCGCGTCGGCCGAGATCTCACCGCCACCGCGCGTGCGCACCCCCACCACGCGCCCGCGCGCGTCGATCGCCAGCGCCTCGACCGCGGTCGACCATCGATACTCGACACCGCGCGCGATCAGCGCCTCGCGCATCGCCACCAGCAGCTTCGGCAGGCGGTTCGATCCGATGTGCGGCCGCGCGTCGACGAGGATCGACGGCTCGGCGCCGTGCGCGACGAGCAGCTCGAGCACCTCGCGCACGCCGCGCTTGTCCTTGGTGCGCGTGTAGAGCTTCCCGTCGGAGAACGTGCCCGCGCCGCCCTCGCCGAAGCAGTAGTTCGAGTCGGGATCGAGCTCGCCCCGCTGGGTCAGCGACGCGAGATCGCGCCGCCGCGGCTGCACCATCTTGCCGCGATCGACGACCACCACCTGCGCCCCCGCCTCGGCGAGCCGCATCGCCGCGAACGTCCCCGCCGGCCCCGCTCCGACGACGACGACGCGCAGCCCGGCGCGCGCGCGCGCAGGCGGCGGCAGGCGCGCCTCGTCGTCGGTCAGCTCCGCCCCGAGCGCGACCTGGAGGTGCCACCCGATGAGATGGCCCTTTCGCGCATCGAGCGATCGCTTGAGGACGCGCGCGCGCGCCGGATCGACGCCCGCCTGACGGGCCGCGCGCGCGACCGCCTCGCCCTCTTCCTCATCGAGGGGGACGAACACGGGGACCACGCGCGCGGGCTTCACGTGTGGAGCCTTACCACGCCCGCGGACGCTGCGTAACTGCGTACGCACCTACGCGCCCGAGTGCGAAGCGCCCTTCGCGGAACAATGGTCCGGCCGGCGATTTTCCTTTGAGATTACGGGCTTCAGTCACATGTCAGAAACCTGGCACCCTCGGTGCAGAGGACCCACGACCAAATGCCCATGCTGATCGCACGAGACGACGTCTCCGCCCGCGCCGAACGCGCCAAGGCGGTCCAGATCCTCGCGAAGTCGATCTTCAAGGAGCTGCGCACGCAAGGCTACGAGACCAAGGAGATCGTCGCGCTGTCGACCGAGCTCCTCGGGCTCGTCACCAGCGAGCTCCGCCCCGAGAAGTAGCCTCCTCGCCCGCCCGCTCGACCCTCTTCCCAATTCCGTAACTCAGAGTATAGTTACGCCGCTCGCGCGGGGTCAGCTGTCACGTTGACTCCGCCGGGTCCGGACTCTATGGTCCTGCCAACTTTTGACCCCCTTTGAGGAGGCGTTCGTCATGGCTCGCATCGGCATCAACGGCTTTGGTCGCATCGGCCGCTCCTTCGTCCGCGCCTGGCAGAAGGCTGGGTATCCGAAGGACCTCGAGATCGTCGCCGTGAACGACCTCACCGATGCGAAGACGCTGGCGCATCTGCTCAAGCGAGACTCGGTGCACGGCCCCTACCCCGGCGAGGTCCACGCCGAGGACAACCGCATCGTCGTCGACGGGCGCGCCATCGCCATCACCGCCGAGAAGGACGCGGCGAAGCTCGGCTGGAAGGAGCGCGGCGTCGACATCGTGATCGAGTCGACGGGCAAGTACACCGAGGCCGAGAAGGCCAAGGCGCACCTCGCCGCCGGCGCGAAGAAGGTGCTCATCAGCGCCCCGGCGAAGGGCCAGGACGTCACCATCTGCATCGGCATCAACCAGGAGCAGTACGACGCGTCGAAGCACCACATCATCTCGAACGCGTCGTGCACGACGAACTGCCTCGCGCCCGTCGCGCGCGTCCTCCAGGACACCTTCGGCATCGTCAACGGCTTCATGACGACGGTGCACTCGTACACCAACGACCAGCAGATCCTCGACCTGCCGCACAAGGATCTCCGTCGGGCGCGCGCCGCCGCGATGTCGCAGATCCCGACGACGACGGGCGCCGCCAAGGCGATCAGCGAGGTGCTCCCGGCGCTCAAGGGCAAGCTCGACGGCTTCGCCGTGCGCGTGCCGACGCCGAACGTCTCGATGGTCGATCTCACCGTCCGCGTCGAGAAGCCGGCGACGAAGGAGGCGGTGAACGAGGCCTTCAAGAAGGCGGTGAAGGATCCGTCGTACATGGGCGTGCTCGCGGTGACCGACGAGCCGGTGGTGTCGATCGACTTCAACGGCGACGCGCACTCGTCGACGGTGGACCTGCTCTCGACGATGGTGCAGGGCGATCTCGTGAAGGCGGTCTCCTGGTACGACAACGAGACGGGCTACGCGACGCGCCTCTACGAGCTCGCGGCGTACGTCGCCAAGAAGGGCGTCTGAGAGGCCGCCATGGCGATCAAGTCGATTGAGCAGCTCCCTATCGAGGGGAAGCGCGTCTTCATCCGCGTCGACTTCAACGTGCCCCTCACGCCGGCGCGCGGCGTCGCCGACGACTCGCGCATCCGCGCGTCGCTGCCGACGATCCAGCACGCCATCGACCGCGGCGCGCGCGTGATCCTCGCGTCCCACCTCGGGCGGCCGAAGGGTGGGCCGTCGCCGCAGTTCTCGCTCGAGCCCGTCGGGGCGCGGCTCGCCGAGCTCCTCGGCAAGGAGGTCTTCCTGACCGACGAGGCGGTGGGCGACGGCGCGCGCAAGGTGGTGAGCGATCTGCGCGACGGCGACGTGGCGCTGCTCGAGAACCTGCGCTTCAACCCCGGCGAGGAGGCGAACGACGACGGCTTCGCGCAGAAGCTGGCGAGCTACGCCGACGTCTACGTGAACGACGCCTTCGGGACGGCGCACCGCGCGCACGCCTCGACGGTGGGGATGATCGCGCACATCGCGCCGGAGATGAAGGGCGCGGGCCTCCTCATGATGAAGGAGATCCAGTTCCTCGGGCGGCTGCTCGGCGAGGTCGATCGCCCCTACGTCGCGGTGATCGGCGGCGCGAAGGTGAGCGACAAGATCGGCGTGCTCGAGAACCTGCTCGGGCGCGTCGACGCGTTCCTCATCGGCGGCGCGATGGCCAACACGTTCGTGAAGGCGCGCGGCGGCGAGGTCGGCAAGTCGAAGATCGAGGAGGACAAGCTGGCGCTCGCGCGCGCGTTCCTCAAGAAGGCCGAGGACAAGAACGTCGAGGTGCTGCTCCCCGTCGACGCGGTGGCGGCCGCGGGGCTCGACGCGACGGCGACCGAGGTGGTGCCGGCGGACCGCGTCCCGTCGGAGCTGATGGCGCTCGACATCGGGCCGAAGTCGGCGGCCGGGTTCGCCGATCGCATCGCGCGCGCGCGGACGGTGTTCTGGAACGGGCCGATGGGCGTGTTCGAGAAGAAGCCGTTCGCGCAGGGGACGCTGGCGGTGGCCAGGGCGATCGCCAACAGCCGCGGCCTCACCGTCGTCGGTGGTGGTGACTCGGTGGCGGCGGTGAACGACGCTGGCGTGGCCGACAAGGTCACCCACATCTCGACGGGTGGCGGGGCGTCGCTCGAGTTCATCGAGGGGCAGAAGCTGCCCGGCATCGCGGCGCTGGAGCAGTGATGGCGCGCATCCCGTTCATCTGCGGCAACTGGAAGCTGCACAAGACGATCGCCGAGTCGCTCGACCTCGCGACGGCGGTGAAGAACGCCGTCGGCCCCCTGCGCAACGAGGTGGAGGTCGCGGTGGCGCCGGTCTTCACGGCGCTGCACGCGGTCGCCAAGCGGCTCGAGGGGAGCGCCGTCGCCGTCGCGGCGCAGGACTGCTTCTGGGAGGCTCAGGGGGCGTGGACCGGTGAGGTCTCGCCGCGGCTGATCCGCGACGCGGGCGCGACGTTCGTCATCATCGGCCACTCCGAGCGGCGCCAGCACTTCGGGGAGCTCGACGCGGCGGTCAACCTCAAGGCGAAGGCGGCGCTGAAGGCGGATCTCAAGCCGATCATCTGCGTCGGCGAGACCGAGCGCGAGCGCGACGCGGGCGAGACCTTCGGGCGCGTGCGGGCGCAGCTGACCGCGGCGCTCGACGGGATCCCGGCGAGCGAGGCGCCGCGCGTGACGATCGCCTACGAGCCGGTGTGGGCGATCGGGACGGGGCGGACGGCGACGCCGAAGCAGGCCGAGGAGGTGCACGCGTTCCTGCGTGGGCTCGTCGGCGAGCTGTGGGGCGCCGACGGTGCCGAGCGGCTGCGCATCCAGTACGGCGGGAGCGTGAAGCCCGACAACGCGGCCCAGCTGCTGACGGAGCCGAACATCGACGGCGCGTTGGTGGGCGGGGCGAGCCTGAAAGCGGATGACTTCTTGAAGATCGTGAAGTATAGACACCCGTAATCGGGCTCACCCCAACATGGTCACGTTCATCACCGTCATTCACGTCATCGTCTGCATCTTTCTGATCCTCGTCGTGCTGCTGCAGGCCGGCAAGGGTGGCGGCATCGGCATCGGCTTCGGCGCGCAGACCAGCGCGGCGGTGTTCGGTGGGCGCGGCGCGGGGAACTTCCTCGAGCGCGTCACGTCGGTGACGGCGATCGTGTTCATGCTCACGTCGATGAGCCTCGCCTACTTCGCCAGCCAGACCGACTCGGCGCGCCTCAAGCAGAAGAGCGCGATCGCGCGGAAGAAGGCCGAAGAGGAGAAGAAGGCCGCTGCCGACAAGGCCGCCGCCGACAAGGCCGCTGCCGACAAGGCCGCTGCCGACAAGGCGGCGCCTGTCGAGAACGCGCCTGCGTCGTCGTCGCCGGCTCCGGGCGCGACCGCGCCTGCGCCCGCTCCGGCGGCGCCCGCTCCGACGGGCGCGGCTCCGACGCCTGCGCCTGCCGCTCCGGCCGCCGCGCCGAAGGCGGCCGCTCCGGCGGCGCCGACCGCGCCTGCGCCCGCCCCCGCCCCCGCCCCGGCCGCGCCGTCGAAGTAAGCAGCGCCCCCAGCAACTTGCTCCCCTCGGCGAGCTAGCTTACGATCCCGCTGTGCGTGTCGCGCAGCAACGGGCGCTGCCGTCGGGAGTCGCGGTTCGCCGCGCACGCCCCGGTGACGCCTCTGCCGTCCTCGCGCTCGCGCTCGAACTCGGGTACAAGCCCGAGGAGCGCGGCTTCGACGAGACGTTCGCGATGGTCGTGCGCCACCCCGAGGCGGTCGTCTTCGTCGCCGCGCAGGGCGCGCGCGTCGTCGGCTATCTCGCGCTGTCGCACCGGCCGCAGATCCGCCTCGGCGGGCGGCTGGCGAACATCGACGAGCTGGTGGTGACGCGCGATCAGCGCGACGCCGGCATCGGCAGCGCGCTCCTCGACGCCGCGCTCGATCACGCGCGCTCGATCGGCTGCACGCGCGTCGAGGTCAGCTCGCGCCGTGCGCGGGAGAGCTACTCGCGCGGCTTCTACGCCCGTCGCGGCTTCGCCGAGGCCGACTCGGCGCTCTTCCGCATCGAGCTCAAGCGTCGCTGAGCCGCACGATGCGACCAGGCGCCTGCGTCGCGGTCGTCCTCGTCGCGCTCACGACGGCGTGCGGGCACGGCCGCTTCTCGTCGACCGTCGAGCCGCTCGACGCCGCGACCGTGGCCCGGCTGCGCGAGGTGGGCGCGCTGAAGGAGGGCTGTCCGGTCGGCGCGGCGTCGCTGGTGCGCGTCCGCTTCGCGCACCATGCGCCCGACGGCGGCGCGGCGCACGGCGAGCTCGTCGTCCACCGCGACGTCGCCGCCGAGCTCGTGGCCATCCTCGGCGAGCTCTGGGCGAGCGGCTTCGTCATCGACGGGGCGCACGGGATCGAGCACTTCGGCGGCGACGACGATCGCTCGACGGCAGCGAACAACACGAGCGCCTTCAACTGCCGCGCGAAGACGCCATCCGTGCTGCCCGACGGGACGCCGGCGCCGACGGAGTTCTCGATTCACAGCTACGGCACGGCGGTCGACGTGAACCCACGCACGAACCCCTACTTCAAGCCGCGCGACGTCGCTGCGTGGCGCGCCTTCACCGGCGACTCGAGCGCTTCTGCGTCGAGGAGCCGGCCCGCTGCACCGTGATCCCGCCCGGCGGCGCCGACTCAGTCGATCGCACCGCCGCGGCGCCCGGCAAGCTGCGCGCGGGCGATCGCGCCGTCGAGGCCTTCACCCGTCGAGGCTGGCGCTGGGGCGGCACCTGGCCGACCGACGCACGCGACAAGGTCCGCACCGACACCCAGCACTTCGAGAAGCCGCTGTAGCGAGTGCGGCTCAGACTCGAGCGCGTTCTCGCGACGATCCATCCGAGTGAGGTGCGCTCTCGCTAGAGGAGGGAGCCCTGCGTGATCGAGAGGCTGAGGTGCTCGAGCGCGCGGCGGGTGATCACGCGGCCGCGCGGCGTGCGCTGGAGGAAGCCCTCCTGGATGAGGTAGGGCTCGACGACGTCCTCGAGCGTGTCGCGCTCCTCGCCGCACGCGGCGGCGAGCGACTCGACGCCGACGGGGCCGCCGTCGAACTTGGTGGCGATCGTCGAGAGGACGACGCGGTCGAGCTGATCGAGGCCGAGCGCGTCGACGCCGAGGCGGTCGAGCGCGGACGCAGCGACCTCGCGGGTGACGACGCCGTCGGCCTCGACCTCGGCGAAGTCGCGCACCCGTCGGAGCAGGTGGTTGGCGATGCGCGGGGTTCCGCGGGCGCGGCGGCCGATCTCGGCGGCGCCCTCCTCCGCCACGTCGATCTCGAGGAGGCGCGACGAGCGGCGGACAATTTCTGTCAACTCGGAAGGCGTGTAGTACTCGAGCCGCAGGTTGATCCCGAAGCGCGACAGGAACGGCGACGAGAGCAGCCCGGTGCGGGTGGTCGCCCCGACGAGAGTGAAGGGCGGCAGCGCCAGCGGGACCATCTCGGCGTGCGGGCCGTCGCCGATGGGGATCTCGAGGCGGAAGTCCTCCATCGCCGGGTAGAGGTACTCCTCGACCACCGGCTGGAGGCGGTGGATCTCGTCGATGAAGAGGACGCCGCGCGGATCGAGCGAGGTCAGGTAGGAGGCGAGCGTCCCCTTGTGCTCGATGGCCGGTGCGCCGACGGTGCGCAGCGGGACGCCGAGCTCGCTCGAGATGAGGTGCGCGAGGGTCGTCTTGCCGATGCCGGGCGGGCCGGAGAAGAGGACGTGGTCGAGGCGCTCGCCGCGACGGGCGGCGGCGGCGACGAAGACCTTCAGGTTGTCGACGACCTTGCGCTGGCCGATGTACTCGGAGAACGAGCGCGGGCGGAGCGCGGAGTCGTCGCGCGGGATGCGCGGGTCGATCTCGCGTGCCCCGGGCTCGCGCGCCCCGGGGCCGCCGGACAGCGACGGGCGCGGCGGCGCGGCGACCGGCTCGTCGTCGGGGCCGCCGTCGGTGTGGCGCTTACGGACCATGTGGTGTTCGAGTCTACTCTGCGAGGAGGCGGAGCGCGCGCTTGACGAGCTCGGCCACCGACGCCTGCGCGGCGCCCGTCGAGCCGGCGGCGCGCTCGGCCGCCTCCTTCGACTCGGCGGGGCGGTAGCCGAGGTTGGTCAGGGCCGAGGTCACCTGCGCGACGACCGCCTCGTTGGCGCCCTTCGCCGCCGCGTCCGCGACGGCGGCCACCGGGCGCGGCGCCGATCCGAGGCCCGCCTTGTCGACCTTGTCGCGGAGCTCGAGGACGAGACGCTCGGCGGTCTTCTGACCGACGCCCGAGATCTTGCGCAGGCGGGCGACGTCCTCCTTGCGGATGGCGTCGGCCAGCTCCTCCGGCGTCAGCGTCGAGAGGATCGACATCGCCAGCTTGGGGCCGACCTGCTGGACGGAAATGCAGAGCTCGAAGGCGGTGCGCTCGCGCTCGGTGGCGAAGCCGAATAGCGTCAGCGCGTCCTCGCGCACCTGGAGATAGGTGAGGAGGCGCGCCTGCCCGCCCATCTGCGGCAGCGCCGCCAGAGTGTGCAAAGAGACGGTCACTCGGTAGCCGACACCGCCGACGTCGATGACCACCGAGTCGACGGTGCGCTCGACGAGCTCGCCGCGAAGGAGGCTGATCATGGCCGCGCCCCTCCCCCGACCCGGAGGCGCGAGCGCAGCGCGTGCGTGAGGGCGACGGCGAGCGCGTCGGAGGCGTCGAGGCGCGGCGGGCGGCGCAGCGCGCAGAGGCGTTGGACCATGGCGAGGACCTGCTCTTTCGTGGCGCCGCCGTGGCCGGCGACCGCGCGCTTGACCGACGAGGGCGCGTACTCGTAGACAGTGAGGCCGGCGCGCCCGGCGACGGCGAGGGCCACCCCGCGCGCGTGCCCGAGCTGCAGCGCCGTGCGCGCGTTCACGCCGTGGAAGACGCCTTCGACCGCGAGCGCGTCGGGGCGCAGCTCGGCGACCACCTCGGTGAGGCCGTCGAGGATGTCGGCGAGGCGGGCGGAGAGCGCGAGCCCACGGCGCGGCTCGACGACACCGCACTCCACGTAGCGGAGCTCGCGGAGGGAGAGGCGATCGGCGAGCGCAGGTCGCCGGGAGGTGCGGAACCCGTCCGAGGGTTCCGCGCCAGAATCGACGACGCCGTAGCCGCAGCGCTGGCTTCCCGGGTCGATGCCGAGGATGCGCATCGAGCCGACGCTACCGCATGCCTGTGACAGGCGCGAGAACTCGCGTGCGCGGGCGACGGCGCGGGCTCGTCGTACAGCGCCGAGGCGAAGCGCACCGCCCAGCCGAAGTAGAGGGTGACGACCGCGACCGCAGCGACGGCGAGCACCCCGTCGAGCGCGCGCGCCGAGCGGCTGCGCGGGGCGCGGGCGGCGCCGGCGGCGAAGGCCGTGCGGGCCTTGCGGCGGATGCGCGCGTGGGCGACGTCGTCGAGGGGCTCGGGCGCGGGCAGCGATCCGAGGGCGTCGAGGAGCGGATCGCGAGCGTCGCCGTCGTTGTCGTCGTTCGTCGTGCTCATGGTCGTTCGCTCCGTCCGTCGAGCGCCTCGGCGAGCTGGGCACGGGCGCGGTGCAGGCGTTGTCGGGTGGTCTCGGCGGTGAGGCCGAGGAGCGCCCCCGCCTCGGCGGGGGACATCCCCTCGACGCCGACGAGGACGAGGATCTCGCGGCTCGCCTCCGGCAGCGACGCGAGCGCGGCCTCGAGGCGCTGGACGTCGGCGCGCGCGGCGCGGCGGGCCTCCTCCGCCTCGGGCGGCGACGGTGCGGGTGGCGGCGGCGTGAGGACGGCGCGGCGGCGCTCGTTGCGGGTCCCGTCGCGGAGGAGGTTGCGCGCGACGGTGTACAGCCACGCGCCCACGTCGGTGTCGTCGGGGAGCGCGCGCGCGTTGGCCGCCAGGCGCAGCCAGGTCTCCTGGAGGATGTCCTCGGCGCTCTCGCGCGACGCGCCGAGCCGACAGAGGATGCGATGGAGCCGCGTCGCGTGGCGATCGTAGAGGGCGTCGAAGGCGGCGACCTCGCCGGCGCGCAGCCGGGCCCCCAGCGCGCGATCGACGGCGCGCGGGTCGTCAGCGACGGGAGCGGTCGAGGACGGAGGGGCCACCGTCTCTAACGACGCCCGAACCGCGCGAGCGTGACAACAAATCTTTTTTCGTCACGCGCCCGCGATCGGGGCGTCGTTCGGGATGGAGGTGCTCGAATGATGACCCTGCTGCACGAAGGTGGAGTTCCCGCGTGGTTCACGCTGCTCTTCGGCGTCCTGTCGCTGGCCGCGTCGGCCGCGTTCGCCGCGCGCCGCGCCCCCCGCCGGCTGCGCGCCGCGCTGGCGATGAACGGCGCGACGCTGTTCTCGACGCTGACCGGCGTCGTCGCCGCGCTCGCCGCCGTCGGGCACCACGTCAACGAGCGCTGGGACGAGTATCAGACGGCCGGTATCCCGCGCGTCCTCTGCCAGGGCGTCGCCGAGGCGATGAGCGCGGGGATCATCGGCTTCGTGCTGCTCTCGCTGTCGCTGTTCGTGATCGGGATCGGCTACCTGAGGTCGGCGCCGTCCGACGAGGCCTAACGATCCTGCACCTTCAAGGCCGCGAAGCGGCCGTCGCGGCGGAGTCGCCGCGGAGCAGGGGTGGGGAACCCGTCGGCTTTGCCGACGGGGCGGGGCGGCACGCCCCGTTAAATCGACAGCTGCTCGACGAGCGCGTCGTCGATGTCGTAGTTCGCGTAGACGTTCTGGACGTCGTCGTGGTCCTCGAGGGCGTTGACCAGCTTCAGCATCGACTCGGCGTCCTTGCCCTCGAGCCGCACGCTGTTCTCGGGGAACATCCCGACCTCGGCGTGCGCCGGCTTCAGACCTTTTTTGTCTAGCGCGTCGCGCACCTCGATCATCTTGCCCGGCTCGGTGACGACGAGGAACGCCTCGCCCACCGGCTTCACGTCGTCGGCGCCCGCCTCGAGCGCCGCCTCCATGAGCGCGTCCTCGCTGACGCCGTCCTTCTCGAAGACGATGTGCCCCTGCTTGTGGAAGAGGTACAGCACCGAGCCCGAGGCGGCGAGCTTGCCGTGGTGCTTCTCGAGGAGCTTCCGGATCTCGCCCGCAGTGCGGTTGCGGTTGTCGGTGAGGATCTCGACGACGACCGCGGTGCCGCCGGGGCCGTACACCTCGTACACGAGGTCCTCGTAGCTGTCGGCGGCGAGCTCGCCCGACCCCTTCTGGATCGCGCGCTTGATCGTGTCGTTGGGGACGTTCGACGCGCGCGCCTTGTCGATGGCCGTGCGCAGCCGCGGGTTGCCGTCGGGGTCGCCACCGCCCTTGGCGGCGACGGCGATCTCCTTGAGCAGCTTCGTCCAGCCCTTCGACTTCTTGGCGTCGGACGCCGCCTTCTGGTGCTTGATCTTCGACCACCGGTTATGGCCCGACATCGCCCTCTCCTCCTCGGGTGTCCTAACACCCGGCCCGATTGCACGCAATGGTCGGGAGCCGTATCCTGCCGCGCCCCGATGCGCATCCACGTCGTCGTCGCCGTCGCCGCCGCGCTCTCGGCCTGCGGGCCCAAGGGGCCGGCGCCTCCACCGACGGTGGCCAAGGCGCCGCCGCCTCCCGCTGCGACGAACGTCCCGTCGGCGCGCGCCTTCCTGATCACGCGGGAGGCCGACCTCCTGCCGGGGACCGAGGCCGACGGGCGCGTGGGCGATCTGCGGCTCGACAACCCGCGCTGCGCCTTCATCGTCGACCGCGCGGAGAGCGCCCTCGGATTCGCCGACTCGGGGGGCGACGTGATCGACGCCGCGCCGCTCGGCGTCCCCGGCGGCAGCGACTCGATCAAGCAGGTGTTCGGGTACCTCGACGACACCTTCCCGCGCCAGCCGCTCTACGATCGCGTCGAGGTCATCGACGCGGGCGGGCCGGGGCGCGACGCGGTGGTGCGCTCGACCGGGCGCGACTCGATGGACGCGCGCCTCAAGATCACCACCGAGTACCGGCTGACGCCGCGGTCGTGCGCGCTGCGGCTCACCACCACCGTCGAGAACACCGGCCCGGAGCTGGTGCGCGAGTACGAGATCGGCGACGCCGTGCAGTGGGGGCGCGTCGAGCGCTTCGTGCCCGGCTTCGGCGGCGCGATTCACGGGCGAAAGAAGGTGGCGGCGGGCGCGATCCTCGGGCTCGGCGAGGGCGCGACCTACGGCTATGTGGCGCCGCCGACGGCGGTGCGCGAGCACCACACCGCCGACGGCGTGAGCGCGCTCGACGGGCGGCACGGCTCGGCCTGGAGCGACCTCGACGTGGTCACGGTCGACCTCGCGCCGGGCGGGCGCGCCGAGGCGGTGCGCTGGGTGGTCGTCGGGCCGGTCGACGGCGAGGAGGTGCTGGCGGAGATCGGGCGGCTGCGCGTCGAGCGCCGCGCGCTGCTCGAGGGCGCCGTCGTCGGGGCCGACGGGGTCGCGACGCTGCCGGGCGCGCGGGTGACCATCGAGGACGCGACGGGGAAGCCCGTGGCGGTGGTGCGGGCGACGGAGCGCGGCTATCGGGCGCCGCTGCCACCGGGGCGCTACCGCGTGCGGGCGAGCGGGCTCGGGCGGGCGGCGGCGCCCGTCGAGGTGGAGCTGCCCGAGGGGGGCGCGCGGCGCGATCTGACGCTGTCGCCGTCGGGGCGGCTGCGCTTCGCGCTCGTCGATCGCGACGGGGGCGCGCCGCTGCCGGGGAAGCTGACGCTGATCGCGACCGACGCGGGCGCGTCCGAGCCGGAGCTGGGGCCGCCCTTCGACGCCGTCGGGGGCAACGTGGCGCTGACGGCGTCGGGCAGCGGTGAGCTGGCGCTGGCGCCGGGGCGCTACCGCGTGGTCGCCTCCCGCGGACCCGAATATACGATAGACGAGAAATCGGTCGTGGTGCCGTCCGACGGGAGCGTCGCCGAGGCGCGCTTCACGCTCGGGCGCGCCGTCGAGATGGGCGCGCTCCTGTGCGCCGACCTCCACCAGCACGCGACGCCGTCGCCCGACTCGGGCGTGACGCTGCGCGATCGCGCCATCGCCAACCTCGCCGAGGGGATGGAGGTGCTGGTGGCGACCGATCACAACGTGATCGTCGACTGGGCGCCGACGCTGGCGGCGCTGGGGGCGGCGCGGCCGCTCGAGATCGTGCTCGGCAACGAGGCGACCCTCGATGGGGTCGGCCACTGGAACGCCTACCCGCTGGCGCTGCGCAAGGACGCGCCGCATGGCGGAGCGCTGGACGTGCGCGGGCTGAGCGCGGCAGCGATCGTGAACGGGCTGCGCGCAGCCGACGGCGGCAGCGACAAGGTGGTGCAGGTGAACCACCCGCGCGCGGGGCTCATCGGGTACTTCTCGATGGTGAAGCTCGATCCATCGGCGCCGTCGCTGCCGGCGAGCTGGGCGGGCGGGTTCGACGCGATCGAGGTCTGGTCGTCGAAGGACCTCTCGCAGGTGGTGGGGCCGATGGCCGACTGGCTGGCGCTGCTGCGACGCGGGCTGCGCTACACTGCGGTGGGCGGGTCGGACTCGCACCTCGTCGTCGGGCAGGAGGTGGGGCAGCCGCGGACCTGCGTGGTGCGGCGCGCGGGGGCGACGGCGACCGAGGCGCTGGTCGAGGGCATCCGCCGGACGCGCGAGGTGCTGGTGACCAACGGGCCGATCGTGGGCGTCTCCGTCGACGGCAAGGGAATGGGGCAGACCGTGGCGGCGCGCGGCGGAAAGGCGCGCCTGGCGATCGAGGTGCAGGCCGCGCCGTGGATCGACGTGCGGACGCTGGAGGTGCTCGTCGGCGGCGCGAAGCTGAAGACGATCGACGTCGCGCCGTCGACGGCGCGGGTGCGCTGGACGGGTGAGGTCGAGCTCCCGGTGAAGAGCGAGACCTTCGTGGTCGTCGTCGCGCGCGGGGCGAAGTCGCTGGAGCCGGTGGTGTCGCGGCGGCCCGGTCACCCGGCGCCGCTGCCGATGGCGATCACCAACCCGATCTGGCTGCGCCCCGAGCGATGATCGCCGCGCGCCGTGCGACCGAGCGCGCCGCGAGGGCTCTCTCCGGGCGGAGAGTGTGATCGGATGAGACGATTCGTGCTGGTGGCGCTGCTGCTCGTCGGGTGTGAGCGGCGGCTCGAGGTCGATCAGGCGCGGCTGGCGGCGGCGCTGGATGCGCAGTCGAACGCGGCGCTGGAGACGCTGGAGGTGAAGCGGGCGCTCGACGAGCTCTGGTCGGGGCTCGACGGCAAGAGCCTCGGCAAGCGCGGCGAGGCGCTGATGGCGGCGCTCGGCGAGGACGCGCGCGTGGGCGCGGCGGCGGGGCGCCTGATGGAGAAGATCGGGGCGCTGCCGCAGCTGAAGGCGATCGTCGCGCAGCTCATGCGGGCCAATCCGCGGGCGACCCCCGACGAGATCGGGGCGCTGGTCGAGAAGCGCATCTCCGCGGTCGTCGACGGGCCGCTCTTCAGCCGCGCCAGCGACAAGGCCATCGGGCGGCTCCTCAAGCGGCCCGAGATCGCGGGCGCGCTCGACGGGTTCGGCCGCACGGTGGCGCACCACCCGGAGGTGGCGAAGGTGACGGCGGCGGCCCTCGCGGAGGTCGACTTCGATCGGGTGTGGCGGCAGCGGCTCGCGTCGCTGAATGGCGGCAAGGTGCCCGACCGGCAGCGCGCGACCGAATTGTTGTCCAGCGAGATTTCGTCGACGGGGCGGCTGGCCGGCTGGTACGCGAAGGTCTATCGGCTGCCGGTGCTCAAGCGCGAGGTCGAGCGGGCGCTCGGGCGGCTGCTCGACGCGCCGTCGTTCCGGCGCGCGACGACGACGGCGGTCGCGGCGATCGTCGCCGACGCGCAGGTCGAGCGGGGCGCGCTCGACTTCATGGCGCTGGCGATATCGGCGGCGCCGCCGTCGGAGGAGGCGCTCGAGCGCGGCCTCTCGGCGATCCTCGACGCGCCCGTCGTCGCGACGGCGCTCACGAATTGGCTGAACGCGATCCTCGCCGACCCGGCGCTCGGGGCCATCGGCGACGACCTCATCCGCGCGCTGGCGGCGGCGCCCGAGCTCAAGGCGAGCTTCGTCGGCCTCGTCACGCCGTCGTAGACTCGCGCGCTTCAGCTCGGGACGCAGACGAACTTCTTGGTGGTCGTGCCGGGGCGGGGGCGCTCGACGCACGAGAAGCCGCCGGGGCACTCGGGCGCGTTCGACGCCGACGTGCAGGTGCGCAGGCAGGTGTCGCCGAGCGGCGCGTCGTTGCGGGCGCAGAAGGTCGTCGCCCAGCCGGGGCGATCGGCGCAGGTGCGCGTGCAGGCCTGGGTGCAGACGCCGGCGACGCAGGCCGTGCCGCCCTCGCAGTCGGCGGCGGTGAGGCAGCGATCGCCGACCCAGCCGGGCGAGCCGGGGACGCACACCGACGCGGTCAGGGTCGAGCCCTTGCGCGCCTGCGTCTCGACGACGAACTGGTCGAGCTGGCGGCAGTCGGGGCGCGCGGGGTCGGTCTTCGTCACGCAGATGCCGGTCGACGCCGTCGGGGCGTCGGGGTCGGCGACGCAGAAGGTGGTCGCCTGGCCGGCGCGGTCGGCGCACGAGCGCGTGCAGCGCGCGGTGCAGTAGCCGCGCTGACTCCAGGGGTTGCGCTTGCAGAGGCCGCCGGCGTAGTTGCAGTCGGCGTCGACGGCGCACTCGGCGCCGATCCAGCGCGAGGCGACGTCGACGCGGCGGCCGGCGGAGTCGCGCTCGGGCTCGCGCTCGACGCGGACGGGGATCGAGGCGGCGGCGCGGGTGCGCGCGTAGACCTCGAGGATGTCGGCGGCCTCCATGCGGATGCAGCCGTGCGAGACGAAGCCGCGGCGGAGGTTGCCGCCGTTCGTCGCGCGGTAGTTGTCGATCGGGCCGTGGAGCGCGTAGCCGCCGAAGAAGGGCATGAAGGGCAGGCCGGCGAAGACGGGTGACTTGTCGCCGGTCTCGGGGTCGGTCCACCAGGTCTTGCAGGGCTGGATGTCCTGGCGGCGGATGGCGAACGACGTCTTCCCGGTGGAGATGACCGGGTAGGCCGAGAGGGTGTCGCCGTAGGTGCTGTTGGCCTCGTCGCTGTCGATCTGGCCGACGCCGGCGGGGAAGACCTTGTCGAAGCCGACGGTGCGGTCGATGAGGTGGACGGAGAGGCCCTTCAGCGAGACGACGATCTCGGGGTTCGGCAGCGTCGGCAGCGACGGAACGGCCTTGCAGGTGAGCGCCGCGCCCCAGTTGCCGTCGAGCTTCAGGTCGTCGGCGAGGCGATCGCCGAGCGGGAGGTCGTTGCCGGTGTCCGCCGCGGGGGCGTCGGTCGGCGACGGAGGGGCGCCGCAGGCGGCGGCGAAGGTGAGGACGGCGAGGAGTGAGCGGCGCATGTCGCGCGCGCGTTGAGCAAGCGAGGGGCCAGCCGCGGAGCGAGCGATTACACGGAGTTGGCGCGGAAGCGCGGGCGGCCTGGCTGCTGGAGGCGCCGGGTCGGCGGACCTCACCGGCCGCCGCGGAGCCTAGCAGGGTGCTGAAAAAGTCGCTCCGCGTCGCCGCGCTTGGTCTTTTCGCGCGAGGCTGCGTTGCTCCTCGGTCAGTTCACCGACGGGGAGCTTCCCTCGTCGCGCCTTGGCTCGCGCGAAAATCCACGGCGCGCGGCTCGGTCCGGACTTCTTCAGCACCCTGCTAGGGGGCGCGACGGCAGAAGTTGGCGACGCAGGTGCCAGCGGGGGCGCAGTCGGTCGGAACGGTGCAGCGCTTTGGCGCGCAGACGGTGCCGGTGGCGCCCTGCTCGAGGGAGAAGCCGTAGGCGCCGCTCTGGCCGGCGGCCTGGCAGGCGAAGAGCGGGTCGGCGCAAGGCATCGTCGCCGAGCAGCGCGGAAGGCAGAGGCTCTCGCTGGGCTGGCCGTTGAAGGTCGCGCAGGCCGCTATCGACGGGCAGGCGCGGCCACCCGCCGAGGCGCCGCAGGCGGCGGTGCAGAGGCCGCGAGCGCCGAGCGCGTCGCACTCGCCGGAGAGGCAGCGTGCGGGAGCCGGCGTCGCGGCGGCGTCGAGGCAGGCGCCGCCGACGTCGGCGAGGAGGTCGGCGAAGCAGGCGCGGCGGAAGGTATAGGCGCCGCCAGCGACCGCGCCCGCGTCGAGGACGGGCAGCTCGCGGCAGCGCAGGCCGCTGCGGCAGTCGAGGTCCGAGCTGCAGCCGGGAAGGCAGAGCGCGTCGCGCCACGAGGGGCCGGCGGCGCCGCCGTCGGGGAACTCGCCGCCGTCGGGGAGGAGCCCCGCGTCGACAGGGCCGGGCGCGCCGCCGTCGGTGGGCGCCGGCGCGGGGAGCCCGCGCGTGAGGTCGGCGCAGTGGGCGAGCGGGCCGCAGCCGCCGCCCGTGCAGCTGCGGGTGCAGAGGCCGACGCCGAGGCCGGCGGGGCAGGCGCCGCGCGCGCAGCGGCAGGTCAGTCCGAGGAGGACGTCGCACTCGGCGTCGCTGTCACAGGCCGCGCCCGGTCCACCGGCGGTGACGACGACGCTGCCGGAGGCGGTGGTGGTGCCGCCGGGGCCGCCGGCCGCCAGCGTGACGACGTACGTGCCGGGGCGCGTGAAGCGGACGACCGGGTTGAGCGCGCGCGACGTCGCCGGGTCGCCGCCGGCGAAGGTCCACAGCGACGAGTTGACGCCCTCGAGGAGCGGCACGAAGGTGAGCTCGAGCGGCGCGGGGCCGCGGCACTCGGGTCCCGTCGGCGCGTCGATGAACTGCGCGCAGCCGGCGATCGAGAAGGCGCCGTGGATGAGGCCGCCGCCGTCGAACGGCGCGCCGAGATCGCTCGCCGCGGACATGTCGAGCGCGCCGCCTCCGTCGAGGGTGACGGCGTTGTTGCCGCACCCGACGGCGATCACCAGGGCGGCGAGGAGCGCGCGGCGCACGTCGGTCACCGTACCACGTCCGTCGCCAACCGGCGGCGGAGCGCCGTGTAGCGCGCCTGGGCGTCGGCCTCGCGCACCGCGCGGCGGACGGCGCGCTCGCTGCCGACGAGGACGACGAGCCGCTTGCCGCGCGTCACGGCGGTGTAGAGGAGGTTGCGCTTCAAGAGGACGAAGTGCGCCATGACCAGCGGCACGACGACGGCCGGGTACTCCGAGCCCTGGCTCTTGTGCACGCTGACCGCGTAGGCGAGCTCGAGCTGGCCGAGGTCGTCGGCGCCGTACTCGGCGCGGCGGCCGCCCCAGTCGACCTCGACGAGCGTGCCGCTCTCGTCGGAGACGGCGCGGGTGACGCGCCCGATGTCTCCGTTGTAGACGTCGCGATCGTAGTCGTTGCGCACCTGCATCACCTTGTCGCCGACGCGGAAGGTGCGGCCCGCCTCGGTGATCTCGTCGACGCCGGGCGCGCGCGGGTTGAGCTCGGCCTGCAGCAGGCGGTTGAGCTCCTCGGTCCCGGCGGCCCCGCGGTGCATCGGGCTCAGCACCTGGACGTCGCGGCGCGGATCGAGCCCGAACGCCGTCGGGATGCGCTCCTTCACCAGCTTGACGACGAGGTCGCGCGCGCGCTCGGGCTCCTCGGCCGACACGGTGTAGAAGTCGGCGTCGCGGCGATCGCGCGGCGCCCCGACGGGCATCTCCCCGGCGAGGATGCGGTAGGCGTTCTCGGTGATGCCGCTGCCTTCTGCTTGACGGAAAATCTCGGTGAGGCGCACCGTCGGGACCACGCCCGACGAGAGGACGTCGGCCAGCACCTGACCGGGGCCGACCGAGGGGAGCTGATCGACGTCGCCGACGAGCACCAGCGTCGCGCCGAGCGGCACCGCGTCGACCACCGCGCGGAAGAGCGCGATGTCGAGCATCGACGCCTCGTCGACGACGAGGAGGTCGGTCTCGAGCGGGTTCATCTGGTTGCGCGCGAACGGTGTGGTGGCGCCTGGCTGTCCCCTCCCCCACTCGAGCAGGCGGTGGATGGTGACCGCGGCGCGCCCGGTCGCCTCCGACAGGCGCTTGGCGGCGCGCCCCGTCGGTGCCGCGAGGAGGACGCGCCGCCCGCCCGCCTCCCACGCGCGTACGATCGTGCGCACGACGGTGGTCTTGCCGGTGCCCGGCCCGCCGGTGACCACCACGACGCGCGCGCGCGCCGTCAGCGCGACCGCGTGGCGCTGCCCTTCGGCGAGCGGCGGCGTCCCCGGCGGCGGCGACGGCAGCTCACCGCGCGCCAGCGCCGCCGGGGGCCGCCCCTCGGCGGTGAGCAGCGCCTTCACCCGACGCGCCGCCTCGGCCTCCGCCCGATAGAGCCAGGGCAGGTAGACCTCGTCGCCCTCGAGCATCAGCGCGCCCTCGTGCACCAGCGTCGCCGTCGCGGCGTCGCACTCCGCTCCGTCGGCCTCGAGCGCCTCGGCGGCGCGCGCCGCCAGCAGCTCGCGCGGCAGATAGACGTGCCCCTCGTCGGCGACGGTCTGCAGCGTGTGCAGCACGCCCGCCTGCAGGCGCAGCGGCGAGGTGCGTTCGATCCCCATCCCGCGCGCGATGCGATCGGCGGTGTAAAAGCCAATCCCCGGCACGTCGCGCGCGAGCCGATAGGGGTTGGCGCGCACCTTCGCGATCGCCTCGTCGCCGTACACCCTCCGGATGCGGCGCGCGTAGGCCGCCGAGACGCCGAGGCCCTGAAGGAAGATCATCACCTCGCGCTCGCGGGCGCGCGCCTGCACCTCGGCCGCGAGCGCCGCCGCCTTGCGCTTGCCGACGCCTTTGACCTGCCCCGCCCGCCAGGGCTCCTTCTCGAGCACCTCGAGCGCGTCGACCCCGAAGGACTGCACCAGCCGCGCCGCCGTCGTCGGCCCGAGCCCCGCGAGCCCCTCGAGGTAGCGCCGCACGCCCTCGGGCGTCCGCGGCACCTCGAGCGCGACCGCGCGCGCGCGGAACTGCTCGCCGTGCACCGGGTGCCGCTCCCAGGCGCCCTCGAGGCGCAGCGGCTCGCCCGGGCCCACCTCGGCGAGCGGCCCGACGACAGTGACCGGCTGCGACCGCCCGCGCACGTCGAGCCGCACGATGGCGAAGTCGTTGTCGCGCCCGCGGAACACGACGCGCTGGACGACGCCGTCGAGCGTCTGCGGCGGCGGTCCGTCGCCCCCGTCGGGGGAGCCGGGCGCGCCGGGCGGGCCGGGGCCGTTCGTGGTCACCAGTCGAGCCTCCCGGGCGTGGCGCTGCCCGACGCCGTCACCGCGACGGAGTCGGCGGTGGCGCAGGCGTCGCGCGCCACGCGACGGACGCTCTGCCCCGGCGCGGCGGCGAGCCCGGGCAGGCGGCTCACCACGCGACCGGCGCCGTCCTCGAGGCGCACCGCCTCGCCGCCGACGCGCAGGCCGTTGCCGCCGAGGTGCGCGGCGGTGACCTCGATGACGTGCGCGCCCGGCGCGATCGGCGCGTCGGGGCCCGGCGCCAGCGACGAGGCGCCGCGCGGCACGAGCACGATCACCTCGCCCGGCGCGAGCGTCACGAGCGGCAGCGCGCTCGCGCCGTACTCGTCGGCGAGGCGCAGCCCGTCGAGCTCGAGCGCCTTCGTGCCGAGGTAGGCCAGCTCGACGAACTGGCGCTGGAGGCGCGGCCCGCCGAGCGGGTTGCCGAGCACCTCGGAGATGACGATCGGCAGCGCGCGCGGCGCCGCGACGGCGACGACGGCGCGCGCGGGCGGCCGGCGCGTCTCGTCCCACGCCTGCAGGACCGCCGCGAGCGGCGCCGCGCCGTCGAGCGCGTCGTCGGGGAGGCGCAGCGCGAGCTCGTGCGCGGCGCGCGCGGGCGCGGCGGTGCAGCGCGCGCCGACGCAGAGGCGCGCCTCGACGGGGACCGGCGACGAGAGGCGCGCGACCACGCAGCCATCGGCCGCCTCGACGACGACGCCCTCCATCGTGACCGCGCCCTCGCGCGCGGCACCGATCGACAGCGCCGGCGGCTCGCCGAACGGGACGCTGCCGTCGGCGGCGCGCGCGCCTGGGCCGGCGACGAGCCGCACCGTGCGCCCCGGCGTGAGCGCGCCCTCGAGCCCCAGCGTGAAGGCGACGCCCCCCTCGTCCGTCGGGCGCGCCTCGCCAACGGCGAGCGGGAGCGCCGCGCCCGCGTCGTCGACGAGCGCGAAGTCGGGCGCGATCGGCCGCGACACCGCGACGCGCACCCGCGCCAGGTTCGCCGGCACGCCGGCGGCGCCGTCCGGCGGATCGACGAGCGTGACGACCGGCGCGGCGTCGGCGAGCGAGCCGGTCGTGAGGCCGTAGACGAGCGGCCGCCCGATCGGCCGGCGCAGGCGGTCGCCGACGACGACCCGCGGGGCGAGCGCCAGCGTGTAGCGCGCCTCGGGCGCGAGCGCGCGCCTCGGCGTCACCACCAGGCGCCGCCCGTCGTCGTCTCGTTGCACGTCGACGGCCACCAGCCGCCCGCGCACCGACGCCGGCAGATCGGCGCGGCCGAGCGCGCCGAGGATCGCGTCGTCGGCGTCGCCGCGCACCAGCGCCACCTGCGTGGCCAGGGCGTCGTCGTCGCCGCCGAAGGCCTCGCTGGCCTCGACCACCAGCGCCGCCGTCGGCGAGGCGCGCTCGGGCGCGGCCGGCGCGGCCAGCGCGATCGCCACCGGCGGGGGCGCGTCGACGAGATCGCACCCCGAGCCCCACGAGGTCACGACGAGGACCAGCGGCAGCCAGTGGCGCCCGACGCGCTGCCGTCGCGGCAGCACCAGGCGTCGCGCCGACGGCACCGACGGTGCGCGCCGCCGCATCGCGAGCGGCGTGCGCGGCGGTCGTTTGGCCACGGTGGAGAGGCGGCGGGTCATCGGCATCGGGAGCGCTCCTTTCCTTGTACCGCGCCCGTCTCGAGATTGCCGGGCGACCCCGCCTTATCGGCGCGACCCGCCGGGAAGTTGCGTGCCCACGTGCTAAAAGCGACGCGTGGGCGCCACCACGACGATCGTCCCCCGCCTGGTCCTCGCCTCGGCCTCGCCGCGCCGCCGCGAGCTCCTCGGCTACGCCGGCCTCGATCCCGAGGTCATCCCCGCTGACGTCGACGAGACGCAGCACCCCGGCGAGGCCCCGCTCGACTACGCGCGCCGCGTGGCCAGCGACAAGGCCCGCGTCGTCGCCGCGCGCCTGCCCGATCCGATCGCGCGCCCCATCCTCGCCGCCGACACCATCGTCCACCTCGACGACGGGCGCGCCCCCGCCGTCCTCGGCAAGCCCGAGTCGCCCGACGAGGCGCGCGCGATGCTGAGCCGCCTCCAGTCGCGACGGCACCGCGTCGTCACCGCCTACCAGCTCGCCTATCGCGGCGCCGAGCGCGGGCGCGCCGTCGAGACCTGGGTCACCTTCCGCGCGCTCAAGCCCGCCGAGATCGAGGGCTACGTCGGCTCCGAGGAGTGGCGCGGCAAGGCCGGCGGCTACGCCATCCAGGGCCTCGCCGGCGCGTTCGTGCGCGCCGTCGACGGCTCCTACACCAACGTCGTCGGGCTGCCGCTCTGCGAGGTAATCGAGGACCTCGAGGCGCTGGGAGCGCTCGCCGCCGACTGGGCGCTCACCGCCGGGAGGCACGCGTGAGCATCGCCGATCGACTGGCGACGGTGCGCGCCGAGCTCGCCGACGCCTGCCGCGCGGCGGGGCGCGATCCGGCGACGGTGAAGCTGGTCGCGGTGTCGAAGACGATGCCGGTCGAGGCCTGCGCCGAGGCGCTGGCCGCCGGGCAGCGCGACCTCGGCGAGAACTACGCCCAGGAGCTGCGCGACAAGGCGCGCGATCCGTCGCTGAAGGGCGCGGTGTGGCACTACATCGGCCCCCTCCAGCGCAACAAGGTGAAGTACGTCGTCGGGACGGCGGCGCTGGTGCACGCGGTCGACTCCGTCGAGATCCTCGACGAGATCGCGGCGCGCGCGGCGAAGCTGGGGATCGTGCAGCCGCTGCTCCTGCAAGTGAACGTCGGGCGCGAGCCGCAGAAGTCGGGCGTGCTGCCCGAGGAGCTGCCGGCGCTGGTGGCGGCGGCGCGGGCGCGGGCGGCGGTGCGGCTCGACGGGCTCATGTGCATCCCGCCGGCGGAGGGGGATCCGCGGCCGCACTTCGAGCTGCTCGCGCGCCTCGCGGGCGACCACGGCCTCGGCGAGCTCTCGATGGGGATGACCGCCGATTTTCCGACGGCGATCGCCTGCGGCGCGACGATCATTCGGGTGGGGACGGCGATCTTCGGCGCGAGGACGTAGCTCCCGGACGGCCGAACGCGCGTCCCGGACAGCGAATCGCACGTCCCGGACAGCGAACCGGGCGTCCCGGACAGTCGAACGGGCGTCCCGGACAGTCGAACGGGCGTCCCGGACAGTCCGGAAGGCGTCCGGGTGTGACCGGACGCCGAAACGGCGTGACCGGACGTGCTGTCCGCCTTCGGGCACGGGCACGGGCACGGGCACGGGCACGGGTTTCGGACGTTCGGAGCTACTTCGCCTCGTCGAGGAGGCTCGCGCAGTCGAAGCGGAGCGTGGGGCTTTGGCGCAGGGCCTCCTCGAAGCCGGCGCGGGCGCGACGGCGGGCGGCCTCGCGCGCCTCGGGCGAGCTCTCGGCCCGCGCACCGACGAGGTAGATCGCGGCGCGCTCGGCGAGGGCGCGCGGCTGCTGGGGATCGATCACCAGCGCGCGCTCGACGGCGGCGAGCGCCCGGCGCAGCGCCTCGCCGGCGAACCGCTTGGCGGCCACCAGCTCCTCGGCGCGCAGCCGCTCGGTCTCCGCCGCGCCGGCGGCGATGCTCGCGTCGCGCGGCCCGAGCGCCCGCGCCCGCTCGTCGGCGCGCGCCGCCTCGACGAGCGCCGGCTCCATGGGCCGCTTGCGATCGCGCAGCGCGCGCGCCTCGAGCCGCGCCGTCTCGGCGAGCGCCGCCCAGGCCGCCGCCGTCGCGCCCTGCCCCGCCGTCGCCGCCGCCAGCGCCTTCCGCGCCTCCGCGAGCGCCGCCTCCCCCGACCGCCCGAGCGCCCGCTCGCGCCGCGCGCGCACGAGGAGCGCCCGCCCGCGGTTCTCCGGCGTCCCGACGAAGCCGGGGTCGCGCGCCGCCGCCACGTCGCACCGCGCGAGCGCGCGCTCGACGAGCGACGTGGGGTCCCCGCCGCTCTCCAGCGCATAGCGCGCCGCCGCCCCGAGGATCGCGCAGGCGTTCACCGCGCCGTAGTCGAGCTGCGGCTGCAGCCGCTCGAGCTCGTCGGCGACCGCCACCCCGCGCGTCACGTCGGCGCGCGGATCGCGCCCGTGCGCCACCTGCCAGGCGACCAGCCCGTAGAGAGCCTCCGCCATCACCGTCCGCACGTTGAAGGCGATCGGCTCCATCGCCACCGCGCGCTCCCCCTCGGCGACGGCCCTCCGCAGCGACGGCTCGGGGTCGACGCCGCGCGCCGCCTCGTACCCTCCGGTCGTCGTGAGCGCGTGCGCGCGCAGCCCGACGGCCATCGCCCGATCGCCGCCCGCCGCCTCGGCGCGATCGATCGCCGCCAGCGCCGCGTTGAGCGCCGGGCGCGGATCCTCGCCCCGCTCCACCTGCCAGTCGGCCTCGTGCAGACGCACCCGCGCCTCGACGAACGACGCGCAGGAGGCGGCGCGCACCGCCTCGCCCGAGGCGGCCCGCAGCGCCTGCGCGAACAGCGGCCGCGGATCCTCGCCGCGCAGCGCGGCCCCGCGCCCCTCGTGCCAGTAGACGTCGCCGAGGGTGCAGGCCGCGCGCGCCGACTCCGGATCGACGAGCACCGCGCGCCCGCAGGCCGCCACCGCCTGCCGCGCCGCCTCGGGGACGCCCTCGGTGGTGTCGACGGCCAGCTCGAGCCCGCGCATGAGCCGCCGGCACTCCCCGCGGTGCGCCTCGGGGGCCGAGGGCGCCATCTGGAGCGCCGCGCGATAGGCCTCGCCCGCCTCGGCGTAGGCGGCGCGCGCCCCGCGCCGGTCGCCGTCGTCCTCGCGCAGGCGCGCGTACTCGAAGCGGGCGTCACCGACGAGGACGTGCGCCTCGTAGAGCCAGGGCGCGTGGGCGAGCGCCTGCCGCGCGCGCTCGGCGGCCTCCTCGTAGCGCTTGTCGTAGAGCGCGATGAGGCCGGCGGCGTACTCCGGCGAGTCGAGGTCGGCGCGCTCGCCCTGCCGGAGGAGCGCGAGCGCGGGCTCGCGCAGCGACTCGCGGGCGCGCTTGCGACGGGCGGCGCGCAGGGCGGCGTCGCTGGTGTGCTCGGCCTCGTCGAGCGCCTCCTCGTAGCGCGCGCCGAGCACCGTCCCGAGCGCCAGCGCCACCTCGGGCTCGCGGGCGCCCCCGTCCCAGGCCGCCCGCAGCGCGCGCTCCGCCTCGGCGAGCTCGCCGAGCGCCTGGTGGCCGCGCCCGAGGGCGTACTGCCCGGCCGCCTGCGCCTCGGGGCCGAGCCGCCCGAGCTCGTCGCGGATCTCCTGCATGCGCGTCCGGATGAGCGCGCGCTCGCGCCGCGTGTCGTGGAGCGGCAGGAGCGCGGCCATGCGCCGGACGGCGTCGATGCGCTCGACCTTCTGCCCGAAGAGCTGCCCCGCCCGCGCGCGCCGCGAGGCCCCTCGCCGCGCGTCGACGGCCACCGCCCCGACGACGGCGACCACCGCCAGCGACGCGGCGACGACGCCGAGCGCACGGCGGTGCTTCCTCGCCCACACCGACAGCCGATAGGCGCGGCTCGCGCGCCGCGCGTGCACCGGCTCCCCGTCGAGCCAGCGCCCGAGATCCTCGGCCAGCGCCCGCGCGGTCTCGTAGCGGCGATTGGGATCCTTCTCCAGGCACTGCAGCGTGATCGTCTCGAGATCGCGCGGCACCGTCGGGTCGATGGCGCGCGGCGGTCGCGCCTCCTCGTCGACGACGCGCAGGATCACCTGCGCCGCGTTGCCGCCGGGAAAGGGCGGCTGCCCGACGAGGAGCTCGTACAGCGTCGCCCCCAGGCCATAGACGTCGGTGCGGCGATCGACGCGCTTGCCGCTGCCGGCGCGGACCTGCTCGGGCGCCATGTAGAGCGGCGTCCCCGACGCGCCGGCGCCCATCGTCTGCGTCGCCTCGGCGTCGCGCGCGATGCCAAAGTCGGCGACGTAGGGGACGTAGCGCCCGTCCTCGCCGCGCTCCATGAGGACGTTGGCCGGCTTCACGTCGCGGTGGACCAGGCCCTCGCGGTGCGCGGCGTGGAGCGCCTCGGCGACGAGCTTCATCACCCGCACGCGCTCTTCGAGCGGCAGCGTCGGGCCGACCTCCTTCAGCGTGCGCCCCTCGCGCACCAACTGGAGCGCGATGTAGGGGTGGCCGCCGAGCTCGCCGACGCCGTAGACGCGACAGACGTGCGGGTGCTCGACGCGCGCCTGGGCCTGCGCCTCGACGAGGAGGCGCGCCGCCTGGTCGGCGCTGGTGCCGAAGAGGACCTTCAGCGCGACGTGGCGGCGGAGGACGACGTCGTAGGCGAGGTGGACCTCGCCCATGCCGCCGGTGCCGAGGACGCCGAGGAGCTCGAAGCGGCCGCCCTCGTCGCTGCCGCCGGCCGCCAGCGGGGTCGGCGCGCCCGGCGTCGGCGCGCGTGGGGGTGTCCCCTCGACGGAGATGGTCTCGCCCGTCGCCGCGTCGTCGTGACGCACCGTCTGCGCGACGCCGATCGCGTCGCGCGCCCCACGCCCGCCCTCCCCGCCCCCGCCGTTCGCCACCGCGCGCTACTCGTTCATGAACGGATAGCGGACGTCGCGTGGCGGCGCGAAGGTCTCCTTCACCGCGCGCGGCGAGATCCAGCGCACGAGGTTCCACAGCGAGCCCGCCTTGTCGTTGGTGCCCGAGGCGCGCCCGCCGCCGAACGGCTGCTGCCCGACGACGGCGCCGGTGGGTTTATCGTTGACATAAAAGTTCCCCGCCGCCTGCGCCAGTCGCCGCCGCGCCTCGGCGATGGCCGCGCGATCGCGCGCGAACACCGCGCCGGTGAGGCCGTAGGGCGAGGTCTCGTCGACGAGCGTGAGGGTCTCGTCCCAGCGCGCCGCCGGGTAGGGGTGGACCGTCACGATCGGCCCGAAGATCTCCTCCTGCATGAGGCGCGACTTCGGGTCGGTCGTCTCGACCAGCGTCGGGCGCACGAACCAGCCCTCCGTGCCGTCGAGCTCGCCGCCGGCGACGATGGTGTGGCCGGCGGTGGCGCGCGCGTGGGCGATGTACTGGCCGCAGCGGTCGAAGGAATTCTTGTCAATCACGGCCGAGAGGAAGTTCCGGAAGTCCGTCGGCGGCCCCTGGCGCAGCGAGCCGATGCTCGCGACGAGGCGCTCGCGCAACGCCGGCCAGATCGAGTCGGGCACGTAGACGCGCGACGCCGCCGAGCACTTCTGCCCCTGGAACTCGTAGCCGCCGCGGACGATGGCGACGGCGAGGGCGTCGAGATCGTCGGCCGCCGACGGGTGCGCGAGGATGAAGTCCTTGCCGCCGGTCTCGCCGACGACGCGCGGGAAGGTGCGGTAGCCGTCGACGCGCTCGCCGACGGTGCGCCAGATCGACTTGAAGACCGCCGTCGAGCCGGTGAAGTGCACGCCCGCGAGGTCGCGGTGGGCGAGCGCGCGCGAGACGATCTCGGGGCCCGGGCCGGGGAGGAACTGGATGACGCCGTCGGGGAGGCCGGCCTCGCGGAGGACGTCGTAGACGACGCGGTTCGAGAGCGCTGCCTTCTCGGCCGGCTTCCAGACGACGACGTTGCCCATCATCGCCGGGGCCGTCGCGAGGTTGCCGCCGATGGCGGTGAAGTTGAAGGGCGTGACCGCGAGGACGAAGCCCTCGAGCGGGCGCGCCTCGAGCTCGTTCCACATGCCGGGCGCCGAGGCCGGCTGCTCGGCGGCGATGCGCTCGGCGAAGTGGACGTTCCAGCGCCAGAAGTCGATGAGCTCGCAGGCGGCGTCGATCTCCGCCTGGTGCGCCGTCTTCGACTGGCCGAGGATCGTCGCGGCGTTCACCTGCGCGCGCACGCGGCCGGCGAGGAGCTCGGCCGCGCGGAGGAAGATCGCGAGGCGCTCGTGGAGCGGGGTCTCGGCCCAGCCGCGACGGGCGGCGAGGGCGCCGGTGATGGCGCGATCGAGCTCGGCGGGGCCGGCCATGTGGACGTCGGCGACGACCTGGGCGTGGGCGTGCGGGGCGCGCTGCTCGAAGAGGCGGCCGGTCGGGACGTCGCGCCCGTCGATGGTCAGCGGGATCTCGGCGCGGCGGCGGCCCATCTCGTCGAGGGTGCGCTGGAGCGTGGCGCGCTCGGGCGTCCCGGGGGCGTAGGAGAGAACCGGTTCGTTCGACGGCGGCGGCGTACGTGGCAGTCCGTTCGACATGGTGGTGGCACCATAATGGCTCAGCCGCGCGCAGAGAAGCGTCGACGCTCGACCGACGGACGGACGAGGCGCGCGGCGTCGATGAGGAGATCGCCCGAGTAGATTGCGCTCGGGATCACCTCGCACTCGGCCCAGCAGCCGGGGCAGGCGTCGACCCACCGTCGCTGCGCCGCCGCCTCTGGCGAGCGCCAGACGGCGTCGAACGGCTGCACACGCAGGTCGCCGACGGTCTCGGTGTTGAACTGGCACACCGGGACGCGCCCGTCGGGGAGGAGGCGCAGGTGGCTGCGCAGAGCGACGCAGGGCGGGCGAGGCCTCGGGCGCTCGTCGCTGCGGAGGCGCGAGAGGAGGCCGCGGAGCGTGTACCGCTTGCCGAGGCGGGTGAGCGGATCGCGGGTGGCGCGGCCGAGCGTCTCGAGCTCGTGGGCGACAAAGCCGGCGACGTCGGCACCCTCGAGGGCGGGGTGCAGCGGATAGCCGCGCGGCGGGACGAGCGCATCGGCGCGGGTGCCGCGGAGCTTGACCGAGTACATCGCCGAGCCGGCGTAGGCGACGACCGTCTGGACGTCGACGCCGAGCGCGGCGAGGCGGGCGCGGAGCGGCCCAGCGTCGGCGAGCGAGCGGCGCGAGATCACCGTGTGGTTGACGCTGACGGCGACGCCACGGGCGCGTAGGCGGACGATCGTCTCGAGGGCGCGCGCGAACGGGGCGTCGGGGCCGCGATTGCCGTCGTGCTCGCCGGCGAGGCCGTCGAGGGAGACCATCACCCGGAGGCGGCGGGGACGGGCGAGCGCCGTCGCGAGCCGCTCGGCCCGCTCGGGGAACGAGCCGTTCGTGGTGACGTGCAGGACCAGCGGTTCGCAGGCCCGCTCGACGGCGCGGGCGAGATCGACGAGATCCTCGCGGAGGAACGGCTCGCCGCCGGTCAGGCGGACGACGTCGAGCGGGCCGAGGTCGGCGAGGAGGTGCGCCGCCTCGGAGGGGGTCAGCTCGGTCCCTGGCTTGAGGCGCCACGAGTCGCACATCCCGCAGCGGGCGTTGCAGCGATAGGTCACGAGCCAGGTGAGCCAGCGCGGGCGTCGCGGGGTGCGTCCGCGGTGGTGCGCAGCGACGGCGGAGGCCCAGGCGAGCGCGCGGCCGATCACGGCGACTCCGCGGCGCGGCCGACGGCGAGCCGGCGCGGCGGGAGCGTGAGCCGCGGGCCGGCGCCGAGGCGCCGTGGAGCGAGGCGGGCGACGATCGCATCGATCGCCAGGAGCGCCTCGAGGCGACCGTCGCGCGCGAGGGCGCTGGCGGCCTGCCGGTAGATTGGGGCGCTCGCCAGGAAGCGCTCGAGGCGCCCCGGAGAGAGCGTCGCGAAGCGGGCGCGCTCGCCGATCCCGAGTCGGGCCACGGCGGCGGCGTTGAGCTCCTGTTCGACGGTGTCCTCCGGCATGACCAGGATGGGCTTGCCGAGCCACATCGCCTCGCCGACGAGCTGGTTGCCAGCGGTCGAGACCACCGCCTCGGCACGGGCGAGGGCGTCGACGAAGCCGGCGTCGGAGGGCGCCTCGAAGCGGAGGCGTCCGTGGGTGCCGACGCGGCTCGTGCCGTAGACGATGACAGGCAGGGGCGCGCGGGCCAGGGTCTCCTCGAGGGAAGGGCTGAGCTGCGCGTCGCCTTGATTCAGATAGACGAGAATGTGCTCTCCGCGGCGGGGGCGCGCCGCGCGCACGGCGTCGCGGAGTAGCACGCCGACCGTGCGGACCGAAGGGCGGAGCGGCGGCGCGGGGTAGAAGCTGGAGACGATGGCGTCCGCGGGGGCGCGGGTGAGGGCGCGGTAGGCGGCGACGTCGCGGCGGTGGCGCAGACGCTGCCGCAGCGGGACCTCGACGCGACACGAAGCGAGGATCCCGTAGTGGTCGAAGGCGATGCGCGGGACGCCGAGGCCGAGCGCGACGCGGTGGGTCCACGGCTCGACGTCGCAGAGCGCGAGGTCGGGGGAGAAGTTGGCGACGCGGCGCGCGAGCGAGGCGAAGGTGCGGCCCCCGAGGAGCACGTCTCCGAGCGCGGAGAGGTTGCGCACGAGCGTGCGCGCGAGCGAGAGGCGCCCCGCGCGATCGTAGGCGTAGGAGAGCGCGGGCACCTCGACCAGCTCCGCGCCAGCGTAGGTGACGAGTGGCGCGAGCGCGCGATGGGCGGCGCCGCTCGCCACCACGAGGACCTCGTGGCGCTCGAACAGCGTCGGGAGGATGGCGAGAGCGCGGCCGGCGTGGCCGCGTCCGTAGCCGAACACGCCATAGACGATTCGGAGTCTGCGCATGGCCGAGACGGTGGCGCCGGCGTGCAACGGGCGTGCGGCGGAGCTGCGCGCGCGGTGGGGAGATTCGAGGACAACGCGGTGACGGCGTGGGAACGGCCGTGCGCGAGCGGCTCAGGCGGCGATCGCCGCGAAGGCGGTGAGGAGCTGCTCGAAGGCGTCGGGCGGAAGGTTACCGCCAGTGGCCTGCGCGTGGCCGTGCCCGAGCTCGCCGCCGCCGGGGTCGACGCCGAGCCCGCGGATGAGCGCGACGAGATCGCGCGCGCGGTCGAAGGCGCGCATCGAGAAGGAGACACGCCCCGCGAGGTAGCCGTCGTTGGCGGCAAGGATGACGTACTTCGGCAGGCGTGACACCCAGCGCGTCGCGATGAGCGCGTGGATCTGCGCCGGCGACGAAAAGCGCAGGACGGCCACCGAGCCGTAGAAGCGCGGGGCCACGCGGGCGCAGCGCTCGACCTCGGCGTTGACGGCGCGGCGCGCCTCGCGCAGCGTCTCGACGCCGGGGACGAGGGCGCGGGCGATGTCGCCAGGGGCGCGCGCGGCGGCGAGGACGGCCTGCGCGGCCGCGGTCGCTTCGACGGGGGCGCGGCGCGCGGCGTTGAGGAGCGCCACCGCCTCGGAGACGTCGCGCTTCGGCCAGCGCTCGACGAGCGGGGCGACACCGGGGAGCGCCGAGGCGCGCGGGAGTCCGAGATCGGCGACGGTGCCGAGGAGCGCGAGCCAGCCGAGCGCGGCCAGCGCCTCGGCGTCGTCGGGGAGCGCGCGCTGGAGGAGCGCGTAGGTGAGCAGGCTCGAGGGCGCGATCGGCTCGTGGCCATAGGCAGAGAGGAAGACAGCGCCGTCGGGGGCGCTGCTCGGCTGGTGGTGATCGATGACCAGCGTCGGGCGCCCAGGCGCGATCGCGCCGGCGCGGCTGCCCTGATCGACGACGACGACGGCGTCGGGGGCGCGCCGATCGAGGTGCGCGCGCGTCGCGGGCGAGTGGGCGTGCGCGCCGCGCGGCGGGGCCCAGCGCTCGACGGTGTGGCCGCGCGGGCCGAGCGCGCGGGCGATCAGCTCGGCGCCGGTGATCCCGTCGACGTCGCGATCGCAGACGACCACGAGGCGCGGCCCGGCCTCGCGGAGGAAGCGCGCCGCCGCCGCCATCGCCTCGTCGCTCGCGGGCCAGCCGCTCGCCGGGTCAGCGCTCACTGGTGTACCTCCCATGCCTGAGGGGCTGCGATGCTCCGCACCGCGGTGCCCTCTCTTCCGTGTGCCTCCCACGACAGCCAGCGTCGCTCGTCGCTCG